>Ga0256405_10000557_pt1 | contig 122247 bp, 124 predicted proteins | sample RumenRJG_02DNA_FD_189096 | JGI IMG/M metagenome (GOLD analysis project Ga0256405, IMG submission 189096) | Bovine rumen microbial communities from Lethbridge, Alberta, Canada - RJG_02 | ecosystem: Host-associated > Mammals > Digestive system > Stomach > Rumen | place: Canada: Alberta... | reverse complement strand
GTGGTTGAGCTGTTATAAGTTTGTACTGAGTTAGAGCCGCCAAGTGCAATCATTAGAGCACGGAAGTCGGTAGCTTCTGCGGCTGTACCACTACCATTGTAGGTATTTGGCAAGTGCCAGCCCTTAGAGCAGATACTGTATGGAGCATCAGTATTATCAGTGCTAATGCTTCTGCCAGAACCTAGTGTAGCTGCATCCCATGAGTAGTAAGAGTAACAACCTGGGCTAGTACAGGCACTGGTTTCATTACCTGTATTATAGACGTAGGCGTAATTATCTGTACCGAAGCCAGATGAGTCTGATGCTGGGAGGACTAGTTTACCATTATTTGTAGTCCAGCCATCGGTGGTAGGTAGGGTATAGGTAGATTCGAAGTCCGTATCGGTACTGGATAGTTCTGTACCGCCAGCGATATTGAGGTTAGTAGTCATCCAGACTTTATTGTCTGCGAGTTTAGCTACAGTGTAAGACTCACCATCACGGATATCTACTAGAGTAGCACTGTCACCTACGTTCATTCCAGCTGCATCTGAGCTAGTGAATTCTTGCATAGTAGGTAGTTTACTCCAGTTAGCATATAGGTTGAATGTCCCACCAGCTGAAGCTAGGCTGGTAGCTATGTCGTCTGGTTGGTAGATGGTACCGCCAGCACAGCTAGTTTGTGGGGACTGAGAGTTGTCTTGGATGGTACACCAGCCAGCGAACTGATAGCCTGTTGGAGCAGTGAAGGTGTTAGCCGCTATAGTGTATGGTTCGTAGTTAGCAATGTTACTTACAGTAACATTAGTACCAGTACCGCCATTAGTATTATAGACTACTGAGTAGTTACCTGCAGTGAATGAATTAGGATGGACTAGAACGTATTTGACTTTGCCAGTGTAATTACCAGCTGGTTGGGATTGACTGATGGAGATTTGGTAGGATGGAGTGATAGTACTAGCAGTAGTAAGACCAGTGAAGGTAGCTACTTTGGTGAAGGCGGATGGGATGTTCTGGAAGGAATCATAACTATTAGATATAGTAGCATCTGAGACTGGGGTTAGTTTCATTTTCCAGTTAGAGTTAGTACCGGTAGCGTTAGTCTTGATGTTATAAGTATTGTCTGAACTGAAGATAAGGTCTGTATGATAGTTACTGTCATAAGTATTGTCTGAATAGCCAATAGCATAAATAGAATAACCATTAGCGTCATTACAGGAAGTAGTGATATTATTAGCTACAATAGTACTAGTAGCACCGGCAGTAATGGAATCACTATAACTACCACCACCAGCAGTGAATGAACAGGAGACTGGAACGGAGATGTTGACTTCGTCTATGGCGGTGGTGTCTGCCATGGCGTTGGTGGATGGGAGGATAGCTACAGTAGCGATAGCAACTAAACCTGCAGCAATAATGCCACCGGAAGATAATACATTAATATTAGAATTAACAATAGTATTTAGTATATGATTTGACCTATTCATACTACGATATTAGCATAAAGATTATAGAAATGGAAGAGTTCTTTGCAAAAATCCGAAATAAATCTCGTATTTTTATTCGCACCGAAGCCGAAGGCGAAGGTCCGAACCCTAACTTTTTGTCCTATATTGTCAAATATACATGGTGGGGATTATAGGGCTCGAACCTATGACCTTACGAATGTGAATCGTACGCTCTAGCCAGCTGAGCTAAATCCCCATTTGTCATTTATGTGATATAATATATTATATCATGGATTTATCGAAAATAAAAGACGAACTACAACAAATCGAATCATTTCTCGCCGCACCGGATGCCTACAGTGATCCAGGTTTCCCCGCCAAGGCCAAGCGTGCCAGCCTTCTACGTGAGATTATTGACCTTAATACCAAGATAGAACAAAGCGAAGCTAATCTCGCCGAAGCCGAGTCCCTAATAAGTGACCCCGACCTTGGCGATATCGCTAAAGAAGATGCCGCCAAACTTAAGTCCGAAATCCCCACATTGAAGGCTCAGCTCGAAGAACTCCTCATCCCCCGCGATCCCACCGATGACAAACCAGCTATTATCGAAATACGCGCCGGCGCCGGCGGCGACGAAGCTAGCCTTTTTGCCGGCGAGCTCTATCGCATGTACCTCAGGTACGCCGAGTCTCACAATCTAAAGACCGAGCTCATTAGCAAGAACGAGAACGAAGCCGGCGGCATGAAGGAAGTAATCTTTAAGGTCTCTGGCGATAATGCCTATGGTCAGCTCAAGTTCGAGGGGGGTGTCCACCGTGTCCAACGCGTTCCAGTCACCGAATCTCAGGGTCGCATCCATACCTCCACTGCCACCGTAGCCGTCCTTCCCGAAGCCTCCGAGCAAGACCTCGAGATCAAGCAAGAAGACCTTCGTATCGACATCTACCGCTCTGGTGGTCATGGCGGACAAGGAGTCAATACCACCGACTCCGCTGTGCGCATTACTCACCTTCCTACTGGTATTATGGTAGCCATGCAAGACGAACGCAGTCAGCAACAGAACCGCGTCAAAGCCATGAATATCCTCCGCTCACGCCTTCTCGAGAAGAAAAAATCCGAAGAAATGGCTGCTGCCTCCGATGCTCGCAAGTCCCTCATTGGTACCGGCGATCGCTCCGAGAAAATTCGCACCTACAACTTTCCCCAAGACCGCATTACCGACCACCGTATTCACTATTCCCGCTCCAATATTCCCGCTGTCATGGATGGTGAAATCGACGATATTATTCACGAGCTAGTCAAACATGAACGCAGTCTTGCAGAATAGCCAAGCGGAGAGCGGGTCCTGCCGGACCTTCTCCTCCCCCACTTCGCTTACGCTCAGCGGGGGGCCCCCTCCAGGTCCGTCACCCGCTCTACCACACGCATATCAACAAGGAATACAAGATTTCTACGGCCGTGATTTTATAATCACGCAGGATGTCCTCATACCAAGACCCGAAACCGAGCAACTCATTGACGCAGTGCTAAACCTTGCCGGTAAACCTTACCTCCCAGGTGTCAAACCTAGCAAGCTTCAGCTCCCAAAACATCCAGTAATCCTTGATGTCGGCACCGGCTCCGGCTGCATTGCTATCACATTAAGCCTAGAGCTTCCCGAAGCCACAGTCTACGCTACGGACATTTCCGCCAGAGCTCTCAATATAGCAGCAAAAAACGCTGACAAGCACAGCGTCTCCATACCTTTAATTATATCATATTTACTCCATAAAGTCAATGATGGCACTATTCCCACCCCCGATATAATTGTAGCCAATCTCCCTTATGTAGACCCCGAATGGAGCTGGCTCGATCACGATTCCCTCGCAGCCGAGCCATCCATCGCCCTCTATGCAGCCGACCACGGCTTATCTCTTATTAAAGAGCTAATCGATGAAGCTTCCACCCTTCATATCCAATACCTTATCCTTGAATCCGACCCATGTCAACATCGAACCCTCATCGACTACGCTGCAAATAACAATTACAAGCTAATCGAGACTAGAGGCTTCATCAATAGCTTCAGGATGAATTAAGACCCGAACAAAAACTCATCCCAAAGCCATCATCAATCACTTTATTTCTTATACCCCTCCAGTTTTACATTTAGCGCCATTTCTTTCCCTTCGCGCACAATGGTAAGCTGCACCGTATCACCAGGCTTATATTCACCAATCAAATCCGATAACGACCCAGCTGTACCCACCTTTACACCATTCACCGCAGTTACAATATCCTTATCCTTCAGTCCTGCCTTCGCCGCTGGTGAATCTTTTACAATAGCCGAATACGATGACGAACTATACAAATACGCACCTGTATCTACCGGTAGATTATATGCTTTCGCCACTTCTGGAGTAATTGCTACGGTATACACCCCAAGATAAGTCCGTTCTGCCTTGCCAGTCTCCGTCAACTGCTGCAACATCCCCTTCACCGAAGAAATCGGAATCGCAAACCCCATATTCTCCGCCGTAGTAGAAGTTGCGGTATTGATACCTATTACCTCACCAGCAGCGTTCACCAATGGACCGCCCGAATTACCCGAATTAATTGCAGCATCAGTCTGAATCATATCCGACAGCGTCTCTGCGCTACCACCAGTACCATCCGATGCCGTCACCGACCGACCCGTACCAGATATTATCCCCGCCGTTACCGTATTCTGATATTCACCTAGCGCATTTCCGATCGCAATCACCTGTTGACCCACATTAATCGTCTTGGAATCCCCCAGCGTCGCCGCCTTCAAGTCGCTCACGTCCTTAATTTTGAGAAACGCCACATCATTCAACGGATCTGTTGCCACTACCTCAACATCTTCATAAGTCGTCCCATCGTCCAAAATCACCGTAACTTTATTTGCCCCATTGATCACATGCTTATTTGTCAGCACATATCCGTCCGACGTCACGATAATCCCCGTTCCTGCTGCCGAAGAATCCACACTTTGTCCAAAGTAATTCATCGCCTTAGTCGAAGTCACAATCGATACCACACTCTCTGACACTTTATTGGCAATATCCGCAATTGAACCTTCCGTAAAATTTGCCGAATTTCCGTCGTCGCCAGAATTCAAAAATGTCAGTGGCGTAGAGGTCTTTTCGAAAGCCACCCACCCCAAAGTTAACCCCGCTCCGCCCAGCAACAAAGCCACTATTGACAGCGTCAAGGCTGTCTTATTACCACCGCTATGCGCCGTTTTCGTCGGAATATCACTACGCGCTTCCTTCGACGATTTCCCTCTATCTTCCTGCTCCGAAGTTTGGGTACTTTCCACGTCGTCCTGTCCATTCTCTTCCTGTTCTGCATCCACTTGTAGTGTTTCTGCTTTTGCGTCCTCTACATCAACTTCTGCATCATTTTCTGCATCAGTATTTTTACCCGTATTTTCACTCATTTTTACCTCCTTATATATTAAATATTGGGTTACTAAACCATAAAACAATAATTCCGACAAGCACCGCGCCAAACACCATTGGCCCCACAACGTGCTTCAACCGAAATTCATCCTGATATTTTATCATAGCTAACCTAGCATAATTATATACAAACGCAAATATCGTCAGAATAATCGCAAGCTGCGGCACCCGAATCCCTGTAGCCCCAAATGTATATACGATTGTCCAACTCTGCCCTAACCAGGCAATCTCCGCAAATATCAGCCCGCACACCAGCGTTGTCAAAGTAAAATCTCTATCGCTACTCTGCACCAAAATATGACGACTCGCGGCATACCCCACCACGAAAGCCAATAACGCCAGTACAATCGCATCCAACCCCGAAGTCATAATAGTCGCAGCGCTCATACCCAGAAACACCGCAATCAACGACTGCGCATTGGTCGCCACCTCCGATGAACGAGGCTTAATAAAAAGTAGCCATACTGAATAAAATACCATCAACGCAAAATCCACCGGCAGAAATTCCGCCCCCGCATAGTACGATAACAGCACCACACTAACCCCTACTATCAAATCGACCAAGTTAGACTTAATGTTGAGCCATAGATACCTCGCTCTAACCGCAAAAATCCTCCACTTGCTCATTAATACCAATAATATACCAAGAAGCGGACTTCCAGATAATACCGTTATGAGCACCGCCCCCACACCCAACAATAGATTTAAGAATACATGCACCATCTTGCTGGTGATATTTCGAGTTTTTCGAACTAATACATAATCTGCCATATGTATATATTATATCAGAAAATTTAATATAAGCTTAAAAATACAATTCGTTTGAGCCAAACTCTCAAACTATGATATAATTATTCTCATGGAACCAACTTTTTTCCAAAAACACCCTCTACTTAAAGACATACTTAGCCTCGGAGGCTTCATCCTGGCTATCGTACTAGGAACAGTCTTTCTAAATACGTTTATTTATCGTTCATACAATGTAGTCGGTGGCAGCATGGAAAACACCCTCCATGGCGATGACCGCGTCATCGTCAATCGCGCCGCCGTCTCTTGGGCACATTTCACCGGCAATGAATACGTTCCAGAACGCGGTCAAATCATCGTTTTCCTAAACGAAGATGAAGAAGCCGTTGCTAAGTATAAGTCAGAAGGTATCGAACATCCAATGACCTGCAATGTACCATCCAATGTCAGTGATCAATACATTATCAAGCGCGTCATCGCCTTCCCCGGCGAACGCGTAACAGTCAAAGACGGAATCATGACCGTATATTCATGGGACGAAGAAAAAAATGATTGGAACGATGGTTTTGTCTATGATGCCGAGTGGCGCACTTCCGACACCGACGGGCCCAAAGAATATACCTCGGGGGAAGTCGATACCATCGTACCCGATGGAGAACTTTTCGTATCTGGTGACAACCGAGAAGGTTCCAACTCATGGGACTCCCGCAACGGCCTCGGCACCATCCCCTACTGCCGCATCATCGGTCCTGTCGCCTTCCGACTCTTTCCTTTCGACAAAATCCGCACATTTTGAACATTTTTGTGAAACAAAAATGGTGCTGGAAGTAGGACTCGATTCGAAGAACGAGTCCGTAAAAAAAGACCCGTCAGGGTCATGGTGCTGGAAGTAGGACTCGAACCTACGAAGGCCGAAGCCGAGAGATTTACAGTCTCTTGTCATTGCCACTAGACGATTCCAGCACACATATTAATTAATGGAGCCTTCTACCAGGCTTGAACTGGTGACCTCATCCTTACCATGGATGCGCTCTACCAACTGAGCTAAGAAGGCATACCTATATATTATCATAGTTCACAAAAAAATGGAAGATTTTACTAAATTTTGAGTTTACAAAATAGTTTGTTATAATTATAGTTACATTAAATAAAAGGAGATAATACTATGTTTAATCTAAAAGACAGAGTGGCAGTAGTAACCGGAGCTTCATCGGGACTCGGACAGCAAATGGCACTGGCTCTCGCCAAGCAAGGCGCATCGCTTATGATCCTGGCGCGACGAGCAGAACGCCTAGAAGAATTTAAGCCCAAGCTAATCAAAGCCGGTGCGCCGAAAGTCATCACGTTCAAGTGCGACGTAACCTCTACGGACGACATCGACGCCGCAGCAAAAAAAGCCGAAGCAGAATTTGGTCGCGTAGATATCCTACTAAACTGCGCTGGCTCATCGAAAGACAAAGGCGTACTTGAAATGACTGACGAGGAATGGGATTTTACCATCGCGACGGACGAGACAAGCGTATTCAAAATGACCCGGGCTTTCGCAGCAATCATGAAGAAACATAAATACGGCAGAATTATTAATATTGCATCAATTTACGGACTGGTCGGGAATACCGAGATTCACACCATAGCGTATCACACCTCAAAAGGCGCAGTGGTGAATTTCACGCGCGCGGTAGCAGCCGAACTGGCGCTAGATGGAATTACTTGCAACGCAATCTGCCCTGGTTTTTTCTACACAGAATTGACCACCGACGTACTAAATACATCCACTTTCCAAGACTTCGCCAAAACTCATGTACCAATGCAGCGCTACGGCAAAGAAGGTGAACTAGACGCAGCGGTAATATTCTTAGCCTCAGAAGAAGCGCGATATGTAACAGGCGCAATCCTCCCAGTTGATGGTGGCTACACGGCAATATAATATAATTCGAAAGGAACAAGCATGAAAACAAAATACGACGGCACTAAAACTTACGAGAACCTCAAAATAGCCTTTGCAGGAGAGAGTGAAGCACGTACAAAATATGACTTTTACGCATCCAAAGCAAAGAAAGATGGTTATGAACAAATCGCGGCTATTTTCGCAGAAACTGCAGCCAACGAGAAAGAACATGCAAAGATGTGGTACAAAGAATTACATGGTGGTGCAGTAGAATCTACGGATGTCAATTTACAGGCAGCAGCGGATGGCGAAAATTATGAATGGAATGATATGTACGTAGGGTTTGCCAAGACCGCACGCGAGGAAGGATTCAACGAATTAGCCGAGAAATTTGAACAAGTCGCAGCTATCGAGAAAACTCACGAAGAGCGCTACCTCAAATTACTCGACAATGTAAAAGAAAAGAAAGTGTTCTCGCGCGACGGAGATATGATCTGGATTTGCCGAAATTGCGGTCATATCGTAGTGGGTAAAGAAGCGCCTGAAGTTTGTCCGGTATGCGCCCATCCGCAAGCTTATTTTGAAATAAAAGCTACAAATTATTAAAAGTATGCTATAATATAAATGGATGCCGAGTTAGCTCAGCTGGTAGAGCAGCCGCCTTGTAAGCGGCAGGTCATCAGTTCAAGTCTGATACTCGGCTCCATTTTTTGTTTTTGTGATATAATAAAGTTATGGATATATTTATAGGTGTAATGGGGGTAATAATAATCATAATGCTTGCTATAATTATTCTTAAGGTCTTAAGACCTCACGAATCGCAAGATTACAAAAAACTCGAAGAACGATTAATCCGAATGGAGGGCGAAGTTGCCAAAATCAGCCCCGAGATGGATCGTAATTTCCGAGAAAATCGTAAAGAAATCAGTGAGAATCTTGAGCGAATGCGCAGCGGCAACGAAAAAACATTAATCCAAATGCGCGAAAGCAACGAGAAAGATTTCGACCGCATACGCATCAGCAATGAAAAAAGCCTAGAGCAGCTCCGCACAAATAACGAAAAGAAGCTAGAGCAAATGCGCGAAACCGTAGACGAAAAATTACGCGCCTCAGTAGAGAAACGTTTTAATGAAAGCTTCAAATCAATTTCAACTCAATTAACTCAAGTTTATCAGGGGTTAGGCGAAATGAAAAATCTAGCCACCGGCGTAGGCGACCTCAAAAAAGTAATGGAGGGCGTCAAGACTCGCGGAATTTACGGCGAAGTTCAGCTGGGCACAATCATTGAAGACATTCTTAACAAATCACAGTACGAGGAAAATATTACCACCAAGAAAGGCAGCAACGACAGAGTTGAATTTGCCATCAAAATGCCAGGCAAAGACGATGAAAGTATCGTATATTTACCAATTGATTCGAAATTCCCAGTAGAAAATTATTCCAGATTGCTCGCCGCATACGAAAGTGGCGAAAAATCCGATATCGAAAAATACACCAAAGCCCTTTCCGCAGACGTAAAAGAGCAAGCCAAGAAAATCTCCGCTAAGTATCTTGATCCACCAATGACTACGGATTTTGGCATGATGTTCGTTCCGACAGAATCGTTATATGCAGAAATATTGCGTATTCCGGGTTTATCCGACGAAGTGCGACAAAAATACCATGTCTCAATCGCCAGCCCCTCCACCCTTCCAGTTGCCCTAAATGGACTGCTAATGGGCTTCAAAACTGTAGCCATCGAAAAACGCTCCGCCGAAGTCTGGCAGACCCTCGGAGCCGTCAAAACCCAATTTGGCAAATTCGGTGATTTACTCGAAGGCGTACAAAAGAAACTTCAAGAATCAGCTAATAAAATCGAATCAGCCAAGACAACATCTCGCCAAATTGAACGAAAACTTAAGAACGTAGAAGAATTGCCCGAAGCAGAATCCGTCAAGCTAATCGGTGAATTATAATAAAACAAAGAGAGTGTATTAATTACACTCTCTTTCTCCCCACGTGTGGTTTAACTACTCTCGGCGCAGTACTATTTTTTGTCGAAACATTTTTTCGTGCCGGTACCGTTTTGGGCAAAGTCCGAGCCGCTTCTGGTTTCTTCCGTGTCTTATTCCCCGCCTCCCTGGCTTCTTTTGCCAACCTAGCCGTCATCCGTCGCCGCTTCGCTATATTATCACGCGTAATTTGCGCTTCGATTCGTGCCGACGTCGCCGTTGCCGCCTCCGTATCGCCAGCTCCCTCATATATTGCTAGAATTTGTCGAAGCGTCGTTACTTTCGGGTCTAATTCATAAGCATTTTCAAGTGCCTCCACAGCCTTCTTCCCTCGTCCCAACTTCTCCTCAGCCTTCGCTAGGGCAATATATCGTGCCGGAACATCGCCTTCTAGCTCTATCGCTTGCTGGAATGCCATCGCCGCCTTCTCGTACGCCCCAGTCTCTAGATAAATTAGCCCTACATTATGTATCGACGCCGGATTATTGTCAAGCGATTGTGCAATCTCAAAGCATTCCACCGCCTCATCATATTTCTGTCCCTTAGCATACAAAATCCCCAACCGATTATATGCCGCTGCGTTTTTTTCATCGAACTTCAAAATCGTTAGCAAAGCCTTCTCTGCCCGGAACGGCTTTCTTTCCTTCATCGCAGTCTGTGCTATAGCCCACAATTTTTTCATCTGCGCAGTATATTTTGGCGATTTCTCCTCAACTTTCTCCGGTTTCTTATCGACCGGAAAGAAAAACACTAGATAAACAGTAAAAACCATTATCGCAAATATTGCAATCATGTCTTCATTTTATCACAAATAATAAAAACCGCCAAATCTCATAAAATCACCCTTACATCAATCCAGCTACAATTTGCAGCTTTACATGTCCATTACGCGCCAAGGCCTCATAGGTTGACAAAAACTTTGGTAATTTTGTCACAAATATCGGCTTTCCCGTGATAAAATACGATTTATACAACATCTCTATTGCTGTTCCCACTACCGACAACGCATATGCTCGCACACCATCCTTTTTTTTCGCAATTTCCTCCGCCACCGCGAGCAATTCATCCCCCCGAGCCACCATCAGCCGCTTCGCCAAAGCCTTTACTGCGTCATCCGCATGAATCACGCCATCATCTACCGCAATACGCAAGAAATATAACGCCGCCCGCGATAATATTGTTGGCAGCAACATCGCAGGCGAATCTGTCACCAATACAAAATGTACTTTCTCGCCTGGCTCCTCCAGAGACTTCAGCAAGGCATTAGCTGCATCCTCACCTAATTTTTCCGCCGGGCGAATCACGATAAACAAATCAGCCGTTTGTCGCACAGACAATCGTCCCAACACCTCTCGCACTTGCTCTATGGTGATCACCGACTTGTCTTCTGGTTGCAGTACAATCGCTCCCGGAATCTCAATCAGCATATCATTCGGCACCACAAACACTGCCGTCCCTACTCGACCAGCGATTTCTTTTACTTTCAGAATGTCATCAAAAAACACCGCTTTACCCCTGTTTTTCCGGAATATTATCAGGCGCTTGTTTCGCTTCAACCACACCACCTTTCAATGCAGCCCGAAATGTATCCGGCACTTCTACCTTGAACACTTTCCTAATCCCACCGGGCAACGTAATCTCAAGCTCTCCCGCATGTAGATAAAGCCTATCCGCCGGCTCACCACTATAGACTGTGTCACCCACTATCGGATGCCCCAAATACTTCATGTGTACCCTAAGCTGATGTGTTCGTCCGGTTGTCGGACGAAGCTCCACCAATGAACGCCGACCATCACCCGACACATCAAGTACCTTATAGAAGGTCTCCGCTTCCTTACCATTTGCATCCACCAGAAAAGTCGTTGGTCTTTTCATATTCCGAATCATTGGCAAGTCAATCCTCGCCTCCGTCAATTTCAATGGACCGCCGCCCACCACGGCATAGTACTTCTTATGCACCGTCCTAGCTTGAAACTGCTTCTTCAGGAACTTCTGCACTTCTTCTGTCTTCGCCAAAATCATTACCCCAGAAGTATCTCTGTCTAGTCGATGGCATACCAGTCCATAATCCGCTAAAGTCTTCTCCGGACAATATTCCCCCTTCGCTTCGCTAAGCAGCCCCGACGGTTTATTCACTACCAATACATTTTCATCCTCATATATTGTTTCCGGCACCAAGTCGGCATTCTTCATTACTTCCGGCACTTTCAGATCAAGTTTCACGCCCTTTACAAACTTCGCATTAGGCTTCATCACAACCTCACCATCCACCGTCACGAATCCACTTTCAATAAATTTTTGCAGAGTAGACCGGTTATAACTCTTATAAATCTCTTTCATCATAATATCTAGCCGCACCTTATCCAGCTTAGCCTCTTTCTCTGGCAAAATCGTATCGCCGTTTATCACTCGCGACATTTCGGGCTTACTAAATTTCTTCCCAGTCCGAATCATCTTAACCCTACCGCCTTTTGCACTTCCAACAATTTCGCATTAGCAACCCCATTTGCATATACTTCCCCATCATTAAGTAGCTCATAAATCTGTTCGTCGGATATTGTACCCAACCGCTCTTGGAACCCTGACAACATTTTGACCACGCTAGAGGACACTTGCTTCTTTAGTTCGCCATATTTAGTCACTCCAGCCCACTTAGCCGCAACGTCTTTCAGGGGAACATCTGTCGCCAGTGCTTCAATTTGCAACAAATTAGACACTCCAGGGCGCTCTTTCATATCAAATTTTACTTCGCCAAGTGAATCCGTCGTCGCCGACATTATTTTCTTTGCCGCATTCTCTGGCGCGTCATCAAGCATTATTTTCGAATTCTCCGCCGCAGTGGATTTACTCATTTTCTTCTCTGGATTTACAAGGTCTCGTATCCGAATCCCCTCCGTCATCCCCATAAACTTCACTTGTTCAGCCGTTTTCACAGGCAACACAAATACTTCATTGTTAAATTTTCGATTAAACCTCTCCGCCAAATTCCGTGCCAACTCAATATGCTGGAACTGATCTTCTCCGAGCGGTACATATTCCGCTGAATAGAGTAAAATATCCGCCGCCATTAGTACCGGATAATCAAAAATTCCAACATTAGAGCTTGCCTTCCCCTCCGACTTCTCCTTGTACTGCGTCATCCGCCCCATCTCACCCATTGTTGCCACACAGTTTAATATCCAGCACAATTCCGAATGTGCCGGCACATAACTCTGTCGATAAATATGCACATTATTGTTGACTATGAGTCCAGCCGCCAAATAATATTTCAGAGTCCGAATTGTATTTTCTCGTAAATCCCCCTCCACCTCAGAAATAATCGAATGCAAATCTGGTACAAAAATATTAACCTGATAATCACCTGATTCAGAATATTCATTTGCCAACCTCACCATCGGCAACATTGCGCCAAGATAATTCCCAAGCGTAGGCACCGAATTCGCCCTCACACCAGTCAGAATCGTTTTCATCTGCATTCTCCCATTTAATACTTCCATTTTATCACAAACTATGCTAAAATAAAACCATGCAAGGATAAACGTAACAAAGATGGGGCGTTAGCTCAGTTGGCTAGAGCGTCTGCATGGCATGCAGAAGGTCAGGAGTTCGAGTCTCCTACGCTCCACCATTATAAATAATCATAATAATATTCTTGACAATACGTCAAGTTTATTTTTTGTCTACATTGACACAACCATAATCTAGTGATATAATTATCGAACAGGCTTTATAAGTCTAGTACATTTTACAGAGGTGAATAATATGATATTGAAACATCAGAACCATCGCTATTTGCAGAAGTTCGATGTTGCCTTTATCTTGAGAAACAGCGTCATTATCCCCAGGAGTCTCAAAAAAGAATTCGACAAATGGAGCTCTGAACTCAAACCCAAGAACACCAGAGACAAATTTACATTCATCGGGCCTTTCGTCAACGCAGAAAGCATTATGTGGCTCGATATGCAAAAGTACCTCGTTTCCTACAATGATTATTTTGGTATGCCCATTAAAGCCATCAGTAAGGAAATCCGTAAGGAGCAGAAAGAACTCGGGTACTATCGCGATTCTATCCATGTACTGCGCACTAATACTCTAGATACGGCGAATAACGAACCTTTACGCGCTACTCGTCGCCAAGCCGAGAAAATCGAACAGCATCTCGCCGCTCTAGAACTGCTTCGTGATCATCTTGAGGGCAAAATTCAATTCATTTTTCCCGACGGATATGAGCCCATTCCACCTCAACAGCCTAAAGCCCAAAACCAAGTGACTCGTCTCCTGGAACGGCTTTTCGGCCATTATCGCATCCCCTAACGGGGATGCTTTTTATTCCATTCGCCCCCAATGATATTCCGTAATAGACTCTGACTCCCCATAATTCATCTCTTCAATAGGAACGATATCGCCATATTCTATCTCGAAATGCTCAAATCGTCGCCGCATCCAATCCTTCAACCGCACGAATTCTGTCACAAAGTCACCCTCCCTGTCCCATTTTTCATTGTCCACCTCTGCCGCCCGCCAAATTTCCGCTGCTCGATTTATCATATATTCCTCAAGTTCACCCCAATGCCCAGACATCCTTTCAATATACACTCTTTGCACCTCATCCTGAAATTCCGGCACTTTTATCATATTATAAACAATTCGTGAGATATTTAGCTCCGGTTCAAGCACTACAGTTTCTCCACTATCGCTATTATATACCCCACCTATAGCCTCAATTTCCCTCGCGCGGTTCATTTCAGGCGAGAAAAAATCCTCAAATTTTTGCCATACCCAAACCCGATTTGCCAAGGCAAGATCAAAATCCCATCCAGGACCAGCATGGATCTTATCGTCATTGCCATCCTTATACATAAAGAAACTCGTAGTATAAGCATCCGGATTCACCGTAAATTCACTTAGTAGATAATATTTTGCAAAAGATTCCACATCTGCAAGTTCTTTTATCCGCTCATAATCACCCGACTCTGCTGCAAGCTCTAGCTGATTATAACTACTCAAAAACCCTTCCATTGCCATTTCAGAGTTATCCTCATTCACCACATCGACCAAACCAAAACAGTCACCTTTAAGCGACACATAGCATATCTCCTCTGCCCCATGCAAATCATCTAATTCCACCACTATCCCCAACGGGTCTCTAAGGTCGACTAAATTTTTCCCAATTTCTATTTTATGCGTCAGGTAGTATAGCCCCACATCCTCACCATCCACGTACAACTCAACATATTGCCCCTGTAAAGCATATTCCTCACCTAACATCCTCGATAAATAAAAAGCCGCATCGTTTCTCAAATGCGTCGTATCAAAAAAATTAGCAAGGAGCACCCATTTTCGTGCTTTACCAAGCCCCAATAAATCCACTTTATCCGCAAATTTTATCTGATAAGGCTTCTTTACCATCCCCCATGTCGAATTTCCCCGCCCTTTTAATTCCACATCGCTATACCTCTGCGATACGCCGCCATCGCTCAAGGTCAAGCTATTTCCCTTATATTTCGTCTCCTTAGCCCCACTGTTTACCTGCTCCAAATCCGTCCCAGCCAACGAAAGTTCCATTATCGGAAGACCATAGCCCTCTCGCATAGTTCTATTTTCATCGGCCGCCCCAGTTTTCATCAAAATCACCGCCCCAGCCATTAATACTGCAAACACTACCAGAATTACGGATATTTTTTGCCAGAATCGACGACTTCTCATACCTACCATTTTATCATAAATTAAATTGCATCCGCAAATATCACTAATCTGTGTGAGGCATCTCCATTACCATACATTTCACCCGCACAAGTCATCAAAGCCAAACTATACCGACCCTTAGCATTCACAATCGCAGTCATTCTATACCCCACACCATCAAGCTCCAGCTTTGTATCTGAAATCTTTGCATAAGTGGCCACTTCGCGCACCACGTAAGAAGTTGCCATACCGCCATTCGTCACCGTAAAAACACTCCCTACCCCAATACTAGACAATACGCCAAACACCCCCGCCGAATTATGCCCATAAAGCAATTTACCGTAACGATTCACATGCCCACCAGCATCCACCGCCGTATTCGCTACATCTACCACCTCAAGCGTTCTCCCCGCAATCGTCAACGAATTCGCATATACTGGTGCCACTGGAGTAACATTTATAGAGTTTCGCACCACACCAGCATCTGGCGCCTTCGCTATTACCACTGGCTCCGGTTCTGGCAATGGCACAGTCTCCACTACCCCAGCATTATCTAATCCGCTCAGCGTAACATCATCCGCTGCCGCCAGAATAATCGGGTTACAAATCGCCCCTATTATACTAGATATAATTAACAAAAAAAGGCTCCTCGCCATCATAAACTCCTATACTAAATGACCTAATGCTCTAATTATAGCACACTTTGACATTTTTGTCAATATAGACTACAATTATCTTATAAATAGTTCGACAAGGGATAAACATATTCCATCGAGCATATAAGGAGGTAAATGAGCAAATTTGACGATCAATATATTGACTTGTGCAAGCGTATCCTAAATCATGGCGAGAAAATCACGAATTACAAGAAACACGATCATCGCACCGCCAAAGCATCTTCCGTCATCCCAGATCATGCTGCTCAAGGTCACCTAGCCTCCGAGACCATCCGTCTTCCTCATCAAGTTCTCCAATTTGACCTCTCCGAAGAATTCCCTATTCTCACCTCTAAGCAAGTCGCATTTAAGACCTCCACTCTTGAAATGCTTTGGATTTATCAAGTTGCATCAAACGATGTCCGTTGGTTACAAGAACGTGGCATCAAGATTTGGAATGAATGGGAAATCTCCCCAGATGGCACTTACCAAGGCCGCAACATCAACGAAATATTTGCCAAGAATCACCCAGACGAACCATCCACTGATTTTGCCCACACTATTGGTACAGCCTACGGTTGGCTTGTCAATCGCTACGACCTCATCGATAACCTTATCGATACACTCAAAGTCAACCCAGGTAATCGCCGTATGGTTCTCTCTCTTTGGCAAAATGAATGGCTTGATACTGCCGCCCTCCCCTCTTGCGTCTGGAACTCTCAATGGAATCTTATCGACGGATACCTCAATCTCCTGGTCACCTCACGCTCCACCGATGTTCCTCTTGGTCTCCCTTTCAATATCTCTCAGTATGCCGTACTCTGCTATATGATCGCTCAATGTATTGGCGCCCAACCTGGTCAGTTTACCTTCATCACCAACGATGCCCACATCTATCTCAACCAAGTCGACGGCATCCGCGAGCAAATCTCCCGCTACGACACCGCTATAAAAGACGGTACGCTCCCTCCTGCCCCAAAACTCTGGCTCAATCCTTCCATCACTGACTTTCACTCTTTCGACAACTCCCGCGAACTTAAAGATATTAAATTGGAAGGCTATGACAACCTCGGTGTTATCAAAATGCCAATTACGGAGTAGTCATGATTAATATCATCGCAGCGATCGGCAAAAATCACGAACTCGGCAAGGGCAACCAGCTAATTTTTCGTATTAAGCAAGATATGCAATTTTTTAAAAATACCACCATGGGTCACCCTATTCTTATGGGTCGCAAAACCTTCGAAAGCATCGGCCACCCCTTACCAGGACGCACTAACTACGTCATCACTCGTCATCCAGAGAACCTACCAGACAATGTTAAGCCAGTTCATCAGCTTCGCCAATTTCTCGAAAACTGGCAAGATTCCGAAGCTAGGCTCTTCGTCATTGGCGGCGCTATGGTCTATTTCGAGGCACTCCCCTACGCCAAGTATCTCTATCTTACCGAAGTTGACGCTTCCATCGAGAACGCCGACAGTTTTTTTCCTTTATTCGACAAGTCTAATTACTCCCAAAAACTAATCAAGAAAGGCTCCGAAAATGGTTTAAAATTTACCATTACTCAGTATATTAAAAAATAAGGATAAAGGAGATTATATGCAAGATTTAATATTCGATTTAATTAATCAGGAAAAAACTAGACAATCCGAAGGACTAGAATTAATTCCGAGTGAAAATTATGTCTCAACGGCAGTCTTAGAAGCCATGGGTAGTATCTTAACCAACAAATATTCCGAGGGATATCCTAGTTTTAAAGGTATTCCGGACTGGGATGAAGCTAAACTTGCTAAAGAAATTCTACCAAATTACCGTTACTATGGCGGCCAAGTCAACATAGACCGCATTGAACGCATCGCTATTAGCCGAGCCTGTAGACTTTTTCATGCCGATCATGCCAACGTTCAACCCCATTCTGGCGCGCAGGCCAACACCGCAGTTTACTACGCCTGGTTAAAACCTGGTGATACGGTGCTTGGTATGTCGCTACCCGCAGGCGGACACCTTACCCATGGCGCCAAAGTTACTCTCAGCGCCAAAATCTACAATTTTGTTGGTTACGGCGTTACAGATGACGGAGATATCGATTACGATGAGCTGGAGAGCCTCGCTCTCGAACATCTACCTCGTCTAATCCTAGTCGGCTATTCTGCCTTTATGAAAATCCCTGATTTCGCCCGTGTTGCCAAGATTCGCGATAAAGTAGTCAAGAAATCTGGCCAAGAAGTCCTCTTAATGGCCGACATGGCTCACGTCGCTGGCCTCATTGCCGGTGGTGTCCATCCTAACCCCTTAGATTACGGTTTCGACGTGATGACCACCACCACCCATAAGACCCTCCGCGGCCCCCGCGGCGGCCTAATTCTCAGTAAAGGTAACGTCGCCTCACCCCTAAAACGCCCTGAACACAAGCTCGAAAACATCCCCATTTTAATCGACCGCGCCGTCTTCCCTGGTACTCAGGGCGGCCCACTCGAGCACATCATCGCCGCCAAAGCCGTCGCATTCGGCGAAGCTCTTCAACCCGAGTTCAAAACCTACGCCGCTGCCATAGTTGATAATGCCAAAACCCTCGCCACCGAGCTTATTAAACAAGATTTTATTCTTCAGGGCGACGGAACTGATAATCATCTAATCCTCGTTGATGTCCAGGAAAGCTTCGGTTCCGATGGCAAGCTCTACGAACGCGCTCTTGATACAGTAGGGCTCACTCTTAACGCCAATTCTCTACCTCATGACGAAGCCGCCTTCCGCCCCTCCGGCGTTCGCCTTGGCACTCCGGCCATTACCACACGTGGACTAGGCAGTAAAGAAATGAAGCAACTCGCCCTCTGGATGAAAAAAGTCGCCGATATCTGTAAAGAGGCCGGCTCCGAAGACAATCTCAGCAAATTCTCCGCCGAGCTCGAAACCATCCGCGCCGAAGTTCGTGAACTTGCCCTTAAATTCCCCGTCCCTGGTATCTAGCCCACCCCTGTTACACTGTCAACGTTTTGTGAAAATGTCCACCCCTGTTACACTTGACTTTTATAGAGAAGTGTGATATAATTAGACCAGTGTCCGAAACCACAAATTTCGACAAGCCAGGGAGGGTTTACAATGAAAAGGTTTTTCGAAAACGTCAACGTCCGTTCAAGCACCATCATGGCCATAATCACTCTCATGTGCATCATGATCGTTCCAGCTGGAGCAGCTTTCCAGGATATCCCACAGAGCAGCTGGGCGACCAACTACATCGACTATGCCGAGGCCTACGGTCTTATCAACGGCATCGGCGACGGGAGGTTCGCCCCGAACGCCACCTTGACGGAAGCTCAATGCTGCCAGATCATTTACAATGGTCTGGTCACCAAGAACACCCAAGCGACCGGCGTCCGCTGGTACACAGAAGCGGTAGACTGGGTGCAGTCACGCTGGCGTAGCGTAACCATCGTTCCCGACAAAGCCGCCACAAGGCTCTTCGTCGCCGAACTCCTAACCGAGTTCGGTCCGCCCATCGAGCCGCGCACCAGTTACAATTACAATCCATTCACGGACTGCAATATGCTTTCAAACTACGAAAGCTACGCCATCAATAGCTGCCGGAAGCGTGGCATTATCTCCGGCTACCAGGATGGAACATTCAGGCCATACAACAAGCTCACGCGAGCCGAAGGGGCCAAAATGTTCAGCATTTGGTACCACCAGGAGTTTTATGACACTCCTGATCCCGCCAAGGCTATGAGCCTCCAGCAGAAGGCTGAGGCCGAAGCCAAGACGATGGGTCGGTACGCCCAATCCCTTGGCTGGAAAGCCGAAGCGGCACCCTGGCCCTACAACCACAACGACGGTACCTACTGGTACCAGTTGGAGGCCAACAACCAGAATGGAACCTTCGAGTTTCTGGTTGGCGGCTCCATCAGCGGTACCGACACCTGGTGGCACATCGTCACCCAAGACGGATTCAAAAATCTATCCAAGGAATCCGTCAAAGCGTCGCTCGCCAAATGGGCGACGTAACGCTCGGACACTACAAGCCCCGCTTTTTAAGCGGGGCTTTTCCCATTCATATTAAATCAAAAAAATAATCTTGACATCAAGTTAAGTTTATTCCATATGGTGGAGCGTGCGGGAATCAAACCCGCGACCTCGGCAATGCGAATGCCGCGCTCTATCAGCTGAGCTAACGCCCCACAATGCTATTATTATACCACAAAAAATAGCCTTTATAAAGGCTATTTTTTGCAATTCCTTAACGCTTCGAGAACTGTTCGCGACGTCTTGCCGAGCGCAACCCATACTTCTTGCGCTCCTTCTCGCGTGGATCACGTGAAGTAAATCCAGCTTTCTTGAGAATCGGGCGCAAATCCGGTGCCTCAATCACAAGTGCCTTCGATATCGCAAGTTTAATTGCATCAACCTGACCAGCCAAGCCACCACCCTTCACTAGAATAGTGATATCATACTCTTTCTGCTTTTCTGCCAACGCCAGCGGGTCGGTAATCTCCGCCAGATATGTCTTATTACCGGACAAATATTCCAATGCCGGCTTATTATTAATCGTAATACCACCTTTACCAGCGTACAGACGCGCCGTAGCGGTAGCAGATTTACGTCGTCCTAGTCCATAGGTATATTTCTTAGTTGCAACCATTATTTAATCTCCTTCGGACTTTGCGCTGCATGGGCGTGCTCTGCGCCGCCATCAAATACACGCAATCGCTTCATCCTATCTGCAGCTAATTTATTCTTTGGAAGCATACCTTTGACCGCTTCGCGAATTGCCCGCGCTGCGTCTTTTTCGATTACTTCCTCAAGCTTGAGCTCTTTAATTCCGCCGGGGTATCCACTATGACGGTAGTATTTCTTAGCAACCATCTTGTCCCCAGTCACCACTAGATTCTTCGCATTAATCACTACCACGTAATCGCCGTTATCAATGTGCGGGGTATAAGTCACCTTTGACTTGCCCATCAATTTATCAGCAATCACCACCGCAAGCTTCCCTAGCGACATTGACGATGCGTCAATCACCCACCAATCACGAGAAACTTCACTCGCCTTCTGAGAATAAGTTTTCATTATTTATCCTCCTTCTTAGCTGGCTTCGCCGTTTTCGTAGACTTCTTAGCCTCTTTTGGCTCGGCTTTATCAGCTTTCACCTCAAAATCAACTTCATCTACAAATGAAATCGTCCCCATCTCCGCATTATCGCCTCGACGATACCCAGCATGCTCAATCCTTAGATATCCAGAATCACGCTTCATCTGCGGAGCAATCACGTCAACTAACAAAGTTGCCACCTCAAGGTCATTAAGTCTTGCGATTACAAGCCTTCGAGAAGCTAAATCACCTTTTTTAGCGAGCGTAATTAACTTCTCTGTTGAACGACGCATTTCCTTCGCTCTTGCCAGTGTTGTTGTTATAGATTGTTCTTTAATCAGAGAGCACATCAGCCCACGCATAAGCGCGCGTCTCTGATCGGTTTCACGGCCGAATTTACGACCTTTATATCCGTGCCTATGCATATTAAATATTTAACTCCGTTAACTTTTCTTTTACTTCATCTAACGCCTTCTGTCCAAATCCTTTCAAGTCCTTCAAATCACTCTCCGAAAGAGTCACCAAGTCTCGAATGGTTCTAATGTCATTATTAAGCAAAGCGTTAGCTGTACGAGCAGACAAATCTAATTCCTCGATAGGCAACAATAACCCAGAGTCATCTTCCTCTCTGCTCGAACCCGGCGCTGGGATCGAATCCACTTTAGTACTGCCGGCCAATGCCGTATACTGGTTGACCAAAATAGCCGCAGCTTCTTCAAAAGCTTCTTGCGGCGTAATGGTGCCATCAGTATCTACTGTCAAAGTTAGCTGTTGCAAATTCGTATCCTGCCCCACACGAGTATTTTCAACCTTATATCGCACTCTTAGCACTGGCGTAAATACTGCGTCCACTGCAATCATGTCGCTATGCACTCGCTCCGCACTGGAACGCTCAATCGTAAGATACCCCCGCCCAGTCTCTACCACAAATCGCATTTTTAGGACTGCCTTCGGATCATCAATATGACAAATCGTCTGATTCGGATTGGCAATCTCTACTTCCGCTGGAAGCTTGATATCACCAGCAATCACTCGCTTGTCACCATCTTTTTCCGATTGCTGCTCACCCTTCATCTCCAAGGTTAATTCTACTGGGGCATCACTATGACACTTAAAGCGAATATTCTTCAGATTCAACATGATATCTACCACGTCTTCCCGTACTCCAGGAATCGCCGTAAACTCATGGTTCGAACCTTCAATTGAGAACGCCGTAATTGCTGCCCCCTTAACACTGGACAATAACACCCTTCGCAATGAATTGCCAAGCGTATTACCATATCCGTAGTAAAGCGGCCTAATTACAAACTCTGCGCTATTTTCACCGAGATTTTTTACTTCAGCTAGTTCAGCTTCGTGAATATTTTTTGTTGTCATATTCTATTCTCCTTAGCGTGAGTAGTACTCAACGATTAGTTGTTCGTTAATGCCAGCCTCAGCTTCCTCGCGCTTCGGTAGGCCTGATACCTCAATTTTCATTTTCTTGCCGTCGACCTTCATCCAGGAAAGCGGAGTTACGCTTGTCGTCCCAATGATATTCGGAAGATTCTTGAAGTATTCAGACTTAGCTGATTTTGGACGAACCTCTAGAACATCACCCGGGTTCAACCGAATTGAAGGAATATCAATCCGACGACCGTTCAATAGAAAATGTCCGTGTGAAACCAATTGCCGTGCTTGTCGACGAGTCAATGCGAACCCTGCGCGATACACCACGTTATCCGCACGCCTCTCGAGAAACTCCAAGAGCTTCTCACCTGTCAAGCCTTCAGCTTTTTGGGCTTCTTTCATTAATTTTGCAAACTGCTTCTCCAATAAACCATACATACGGCGTACTTTTTGCTTTTCGCGCAATTGAGTTAAATACAAACTCCCCCCACGTACACGCATATCACCATGTTCGCCAGGAATACCGGATTTTTTTGCCATCACCTTATGGGCTTTTGGCGCAAGCGCATAGCCCTCGCGACGACTTTGTTTTACGATTGGTGAATAATCTCTAGCCATTACGGTTTCCTTTCTCCTTTCGGTCTTACCCCACCATGAGCAATCGGAGTCACATCCACGATGCTATCAATCTTAATCCCTGCTGTCGAAATTGCCCGAATTGCCGCATCGCGACCCAAGCCAATCCCAGAGACATATACATCAACCGAATTTAGCGAATGATTCTTTTTAGCTAGCTCCAAAGCTTTTTCTGCCGCAACACCAGCTGCAAAAGCCGTACCTTTCTTCGAGCCACGAAATCCATTAGCACCAGCCGAAGATGCAGTCAAAACCCCACCCGTCTTGTCGGTTACACTAATAATAGTATTATTAAAAGTAGCCTGAATATGTACCTGACCAGCATTAACGATTCGCTTACCCTTTTTTCCTGCTTTTGCCTTTGGTACCGACGTAGTGACCTCAGCAGCCTCAGACACAGCAGTCTTTTTAATTTCTTCTTCTGCCATATTATACTCCTAGGTTTTGCTCGCTGCTTTAGGTTGTGCACCACCGACCGCGATCGCCTTACCCTTACGAGTACGTGCATTCGTACGAGTACGCTGGCCGTTGACTGGTAATTTAGCCTTGTGGCGGACACCCTTATAGGAATTAATATCCTTTAAACGTTTAATATTGTTACTCACGAGGCGCCGGAGATCACCCTCAACGTGATATTTCGCGGAAATAATATCGTTGATTTTTTGTTCGTCAGCCTCGGTGAGATCTTTCACCCGAGTGGTAGGCTCGATTTTAGCCTCCGCAAGGATTTTTCTACTGGTTGTACGACCAATCCCATAAACATAAGTGAGAGCAATCCACACTTGTTTATCGGAAGGAATTACAACACTAGCTATTCTAGCCATGCTTAACCCTGCCTTTGCTTATTCTTAGGTTTTTTCTTGTTGATGACTCTCAGCACACCCTTCCGGCGCACAATGATATCATCGGGCGAGATTTTTTTAACACTTGCACGTACTTTCATGGTGTTAAAACATCCTTTCCTTTTATAAGATTATGTTTTATATCATAATCTTGAAAATTATCGACTTTTGCATCTGTTATTTTCAAGAACGAAAAAACATAATCTCGTTAATATTAATCTTTAAGCCGAAAGCTGATTCTGCCCTTTGTAAGATCGTAGGGGGTTAACTCAACTTCGACTTTGTCGCCGGGAACGAGACGAATATAGTTCTTACGCATCTTCCCGCTCATGTGGGCAACAATAATATGACCATTCTCGAGTTCAACCCGAAACTGGGTATTCGGCAAAGCCTCAACGACAGTGCCCGTGAGTTTAATCACTTCCTTCTGACTAGCCATAAATTACTCCTCCATTTTATCACAAAAATCTATAGTTGTAAAGATTAAAATACTATATTTCATGAATACTGAGCAAGCCCAAGAATATTTTTGCGAAATTTAGGAAATTATCTCGTACGAACCGTGAAGACAGCCGTGAGACACGAGTAATTTCCGTAAAAAATTTTGCAAAAATATTCCTGGCGCGCAGCGAAACATGAATGAAATTTAGTATTTTAATCTTGAACCAGCGTTGCTCTTGTAAATTGTCTAGAGAGGTAAGTTCCTTGAGCTTGCGACCATTCTCCTGTACAAGAAATCAACGTCACTGATTCTTTTCCGTGCTCCGGCGACTTCGCAGCAGTAGCCATATATGCGTCTGATTCCGCTAATGGAACCTCCACGTTTTCAACAACCTCGTACTTAAAGACTTCGCCGTCCCCACGCTCAATCTTAACAATATCACCCTTTACGAGTTCAGGTAATTTCTTAAATACGCCATGCACGTGCGGACCGCCATTATGTCCATCAATAACCATCGTTCCACCCTGTCCTGGCTTACCAGAATTCTCATACCATCCAACATCGAATATATTATTCGGCGTCGTAAGCTCCCCCTTGCTGCTCACCCCCATTGGTAAAACCCGCGCATTTTTCACCGAAAGCTTTTCAATCGATAAATAACGTGGGCGATCAGCAGCGACGGTATACTCCTTCACTTCAGTTTCAGTCGGCGCAACCTCAATTAGCTCCTCTTCATCCTCGGATTCAACCACCACTCGTTCACTACCCTCTTTTTCGCTATAGTAATTTGCTTCAAAACTCACTACCCGAATTAAGAACACCAAGAACAGCACCCCCACTACGGCCCATATTGCCCACTTTACAACTCGGCGCCACCCGTTAATCTTCAAGCTCATTTCTAAAATCGTCATAGGTTACCATAAGTGCTCGAGAATCAATCGACCGTAGATTCTCTAATGCCACCGTCACTACGATTAAGAGTCCCGTACCAGAAATCGATAATCCTATCGGGGCGCCAGTCACTACAATGAAAATATAATCAGTAATAAACGGAAGCATCGCCACCAACCCTAACGCCAAAGCACCAAACAAATCTAAGCGATTTACTACCTTGCCCAAATATTTCGAGGTCGCAATACCAGGTCGCACCCCCTCAATAAACCCTCCCTGCTTTTGCAAATTATCGGCAATTTCCTTTGTATCAAAGATAATCGAGGTATAGAAGTATGTAAAGGCGAACACAAGCAAGAAATACATCGCCGGATACACAAACCATTGCCCCGTAATTCCATTCGGATAAATCGCCGCAAAATTACTCGCTGACGGCGCAGAAAATATCGTAACCAAAGACGCTCCAAACTCGTTTCCCGGATCCACCGTCGTCACCACCTGACCAATCAACGCCGGAAGCGACAAGAAAGCCGTCGCGAAAATCACCGGAATCACACCTGCAGCAATCATTTTAATCGGCAAAATCGACTTAATTCCACCATACGAAGAGTTCCCATGTACCCGCTTGGCATAATTAATCGTGATAATCCGCTGCGCTTCGTTTAATTTCACCAAGAAATATATTACTATCAACATTGCCACCGCAAACCCTAACACTATCCAGAATGTCGTCGGATTCACCGGTAGATTCAGCCAGCCAAACAAATTCAAAGTACCTTGGCTCGTATCAAATAAAGCATTTCCAAGTGACGCCATTGTGGTAGGCAGCTGAGAAATAATCGACGCAAAAATCAATGTCGAGATACCATTACCAATCCCCTGTTCAGTAATTAACTCACCCATCCACATTAGAATAACCGAACCAGCCGTCATCGCCGTCACCGACAACACCCAATCTCCCATCGTAGGAGTAAAATCAGTTGCAATATTAGCCGCCACCGTCGACTGATATAATATAAATATGTATGCAATTGACTGCACAATCGCTAGCGGCACCGTTAAAATACGCGTCCATTGGTTAATCTTTCTTCTCCCAGATTCACCATCATTGGATAACTCTTCCAGCCTAGGAATCGCCTTAGTCAATAACTGCACTACAATCGAACCGGTAATATATGGCGACAAGCCCACCAATATAATACTAAATGAAGCCAAACCACCACCCGAAATCAAATTTAAGAAACTCGAAAAGTCTGATTTTTCAAGCAAATTCGATACCGCTTCCTTAAAAGTTGAGGCATCGCCCATGGGGACTGGAATCTCAGCCAATATTCTATACGCCACGATAATTCCTAGAATTACCATCACTCGGCGCAACATATCTTTATTTTTTAGGGATTTGAAAATCGTCTTGAAATGCATATAAACCTCTTGATAACTATATCTAATATATCACACTTTGATAAAATATAAAAGTCTAAAAATAACAGATTGCCAAAGAACACTATTCCCTGGAGCATATAATTTTCCCATAGAAAAATTACAACCAGTACGGATTTTGTGAATAAGTTTACTACTCTAATCAAAATCCGCCTATTGTTGTAATTTTTATCTTGGCGAAAGAATTTTCGGCAGTATATTTATAGGTTTTCTAAATCTGCCTCAGTAGGCACCTTAGAATCCGAAGTTTCAAAATCAGATAGTGGCGCCACGCCTGTCCCTACCGGGATTTTACGACCGATAATCACGTTCTCTTTCAAACCACGCAAACGATCTACGCGACCATTGATAGCTGCATTAATTAGAACCCTTGTAGTGTCCTGGAATGATGCCGCCGATAAGAATGAATCGGAGAAAATCGACACCTTCGTAATACCCAGCAGTAAGTTAGTGTAAGTCGCTGGCTCTTTGCCTTCAGCCTCTAAGTCACGGTTAGCTAAGCTTACCGCAGCTTTCGACACGATGTCGCCAGATACAAATTCTGAATCACCCGGCTCGTTAATCTGAACGCGCGAGAACATCTGTCGTACCAGAATCTCAAGATGCTTAGGTGCAATCTCATGACCTTGTGCCGCATACACGTTCAGAACGTCATTCATAATATAGCGTTCAGTCGCTTCAACACCCTTATATTTCAAAAGATCTTGCAAATTCAACGAACCAGTAGTCAACCTATCGCCAGCTTTCACCGCATCATTAGACTTTACAACCATCTCAGCATCGCCAGGGATTTCAATTCTCACTGGCGCACTCGCTGCCGCCACCAAGATAATTGCACCCTTTACGAGCTCCACGATACCGTCTCGAGGTGCCTTGATAGCTTCATTATCTCCACTCTTCCGTACTAATGTGGCTCCAGTTTTCACCGATTCACCATCCTTTACTAGTGGCTTACGTGAGCCAATCTCAAATCGTTCAATTGAGCCAGATTGAGGAGTAATTTGTGCCACATAGTGATTACCATCTTCCCAAACTTCCACTACGCCATCAATCGGTGCAATATAAGCTTGACCTTTAGGAGTCCGAGCCTCCAGAAGCTCTTCCACCCGCGGCAAACCACGCGCAATTGCACCAGAACCCGCCACACCAGAACCATGTTTAGTATCAAGCGTTAACTGAGTACCAGGCTCACCAAGCGATTGTGCTGCAATAACCCCAACTGGCTCATGTGCAGCCACTAACTCACGTGTTGACATATCCACACCGTAAGCACGGCGCGGCACACCATCCACTGCCGTGGTCGACAAGATAGATTGGATTTTCACAAAGTCAATATTCTCATCAGCCTCAATTTGTTCCGCCGTCTCCTTAGTGATTAGCTCATTCGCCTCAAGATATCCAGGCACCACTTCAGCCGTGTAACGACCGGCCAACCTTGCCGCAAAGCCAATCCCCGAAAGCTCAGTCTCATTTCTATATACTGCAAATCCTGGGTCTTCCGCTTCCTCATCGGTCGTAAACACATCTTGCGATACATCCACCAAACGACGCGTCAAATATCCAGAATCCGCCGTACGAAGCGCTGTCGACACCTGGCCCTGTCGTGCACCTCGCGTCGCAATAAACGACTCAAGCGTATTAAGACCTTTCTTATACGAAGACTTCACCGGAAGCTCAATCTCATTGTTATTGATATCTACCATGATACCAATCTCCGCCGAAGCGAGTTTGATGTTCGAAATATTACCACGGGCACCGGAGTTTACCATTACTGCGATATCCGTATCCATCTCAGACAACTTCGAAGATAAGAAATCCGAAATCTTCTTATCAATATCTCGCCAGTTGGCAACCGTTAGCTTATGACGTTCTTCTTCCGTAGTCAACCCATCATTAAAATCTTGCTGAATCAATGCCGTTTTCGCATCACCTTCCGCAATGAAGTCATCAATCTCATCATATGTTGGATAATCGTCCTTTGCGGTCGAGATTGATGCAATCGTCTCATATTCAAACGCTAAATCTTTCAATGCGTCAGCCGTCTTCACCATCACTTCAGAACCATACAAATCAAAGATGTCCGCCATTACTTTCGACAAATGTTTCTTAGTTTGCACCGAATTATCATACGGATAATCCTTTGGCAAGATCTCATTGAAAATCACCCGCCCTAAAGTAGTATTACGAATCTCCTTCTTCGCAAACACCCGAATCGGAGTCTGCAAAGCAATCAATCCTTGATCGTAAGCCATCTCTGCCTCGTAGACCGAGGAAAACGCCTTAGCTTCGCCCATATCGGTTCCAGGCTTATCATAAGTCAGATAATAAGCACCTAGTACCACGTCTTGATAAATCGCAAGTACTGGCGAACCATCGGCCGGCTTCAAGAGATTCTTCGACGCCGACATTAATTCACGAGCTTCCGCCTGTGCCGCGTCCGACAAAGGCAAATGTACTGCCATCTGATCCCCATCATAGTCGGCATTAAACCCGGATGCCACCAAAGGATGTAATTTAATAGCTTTACCATCAATCAGTCTAGGCTGAAAAGCCTGTACCGACAGACGGTGAAGCGACGGAGCACGGTTCAGAAGCACATATTTACCCTTAATCACTTCGTCCAAAGCGTCCCAGACTACAGTCTCTTTTGTCTCAATCAAACGTGATGCTGCACGAATATTGTTCGCATATTCGTTACTAATTAGCCACGAAATCACAAAAGGTTTAAAGAGTTCCAATGCCATTTGTTTCGGCAAACCACATTCATGCAATTTCAACTCTGGACCCACCACGATCACCGAACGCCCAGAATAGTCCACACGTTTACCAAGTAAGTTCTGGCGAAATCGCCCCTGCTTCCCTTTCAATAAGTCAGACAAAGATTTCAGTCGCCTACGACCATTCGTGGAATTAGCCCCACGCGAACCATGCGCAGCCGAATTATCAATTAAAGCATCTACTGCTTCTTGCAACATTCGCATCTCATTTCGACAGATCACTTCCGGAGCGTTCAAATCAAGCAGCTTCTTCAACCGATTGTTACGATTGATTACTCTACGATACAAGTCATTCAAATCCGACGTCGCAAACCGACCGCCAGGAAGTGCAATCATCGGACGAAGATCTGGTGGGATCACTGGAATTACCGTCAAAATCAAATCTTCTGGCCGTATTCCAGCCGCTTGCATCCCCTCTAAAGTCTTCAGGCGTTTCTGAATCTTCTTTTCCTTCTGCCCCTTAGACTCGGCTTCTTCTTCCCGCAAACCCTCAATCAGTTTATCCAAATCTATCTCATCCAACATCCTCTTAATTGCAGTTGCGCCCATCTCCACTGTAATCAAATCCTCATATTCTTCTGGCAAATTTCGATATTCCACCTCAGTAATAACACCACACTTTTTAAACGATTCCAGCATCGCTTTTCGCATAGCATAATCCGATTCTAACTCTTCTATCTCCTTAGTCTGAGCTTCGGCCAAAGCCTTTACATCGGCCCCATCAACCTTCGACTCCTTCTCATAACGCAAACGAATCGCATCACGCGCCGCCGTTGTCTGCCCCTCCAAGCTTTCAAGTGTTTTAGCAATCTCATCCGTCTTTGCATCCGTAATTAAATAGGTCGCAAAATATACTACCTTTTCAATATTCTTAACAGTAATATCAAGCAGTAACGACAATGCTGATGGGATCCCCCGCATAAACCAAATGTGTGCCACCGGTGCAGCCAGGGCAATATGCCCCATACGCTCACGCCTCGTGATTGACTTGGTTACAAGATTACCTTCCTTATCCACCGCCTGCTCTCGCGATCGCACGCCCTTAAGCTTAGAATCGTGCGGGTTAATATCTTTAGTCGGCCCAAAAATCCTCTCACAGAATAAACCATCCCGCTCAGGCTTCTGAGTACGGTAATTTATTGTTTCCGGCTTTGTTACCTCGCCATAGCTCCAGTTCAAAATGTCGTCACGGCTCGCCACCGTCAGTCTAATCGAATCGAAATCCGAAGCGCTGATAAAATTATCCATCCACGCCATTATTAGAACTCCTCTCCGAGATCGACAGTACCATCATCCTCGTCAATCTCTGTTATTTCAATACCTTCATCCGCCATCATCGCTTCAGCCTCTGAGTCATCGAGGTCAAGGATTTGCGGCTCAGTGTCCTTTTTATGTTGATCGTAGATGGATTGATCATCTTTGGATTTTTCAATTTCTTTCGAAGTTTTTTCGATTGCATCACCAGCATCCGTAGACTCGCCATGGTCGAGCAAATCAACCTTAAGCCCTAACCCTTGCAATTCTTTTACCAAAACGTTAAAGCCTTCTGGCAATTTCGGACCCTCAATCGGTTCATGTTTAATAATTGATTCGTAAGCCTTTGCACGACCATATACGTCATCTGACTTAATAGTTAGCATCTCCTGCAAAGTTGTAGCTGCACCATAAGCTTCTAGTGCCCAAACTTCCATCTCCCCAAAACGCTGACCACCATTCTGAGCTTTACCACCAAGCGGCTGTTGCGTCACCATTGTATACGGACCAGTTGAACGAGCGTGAATCTTGTCTTCCACCATATGATGAAGTTTCAGCATATGCATCACACCTACCGAAGTACGCTCATTAAATGGCTCACCAGTCAATCCGTCAAAGAGCTGCACACGACCATCGCGGCTAAATCCAGCCTTTTCCAACTCATCACTAATAACTTCATCCGGCACACCGTTGAACGACGGCGTCGCCACTTTGTACCCAAGCGCTCGCGCTGCCATACCCAGATGCGTTTCGAAAAGCTGACCAAGATTCATACGTGAAGGCACACCCATTGGTGAAAGTATAATATCCACCGGGGTGCCGTCCTCCATAAATGGCATATCCTCCACCGGCAAGATTCGCGATACCACACCCTTATTACCATGTCGACCCGCCAGCTTATCGCCTACACCAATCTTTCGCATCTCGGCAACGAAAATTTTAATCTGCATAATCACCCCAGCCTTCAAGTCGTGCCCCTGATCGCGAGTATATACTCGTACGTCCACTACCTTACCAGTCGAAGCCCCATTCATACGCACTGAAGTATCGCGTACGTCTTTTGCTTTTTCCCCAAAGATAGCACGGAGCAGTCTCTCTTCCGAACTAAGCTCTTGCTCACCTTTAGGAGTAATCTTGCCGACCAAGATATCACCGTTCTTTACTTCCGAACCCACAGTTACAATACCGTCCTCACCCAAATGCCTCAGAGAATGTTCCGAGACATTCGGAATATCCCGCGTCACTTGCTCTGGCCCTAGTTTAGTTTCACGCACTTCCACATCGAAATCCTTAATATTAATCGATGTCAAAGTATCATCCTCAACCAATCGATTTGAAATTACAATCGCATCGTCCATGTTATAACCTCGCCACGGCATAAATGCCACCAAGAGGTCGCGTCCAAGAGCCAACTCGCCATCATTAATCGAAGCCCCCTCAATTAGCGTATCGCCTTTTTTCACCTTCTGCCCTCTGGCCACAACAGTACGTTGATTATAGCAACGATCATCGTTCGTCTTTGCAAAATGTTGCAATTTATATTCACGTTCACCACCCTTGTCGTATTCCACAATCACAGACTCGCCATCAGCCTTTTTCACTACACCGGCTCCAGAAGCCATAGTCAACTGTGAAGTATTCTTGGCGACTTCACGTTCAATACCAGTTCCCACCACTGGATTATCTTGCCGAAGTAGCGGCACAGCCTGTTTCTGCATGGCGCAAGCCATGAGCGATCGATCAACACGGTTTTTCTCCACGAATGGGATCAAGCCAGCCGATACGCCAAGAATCTCCTTATGCGCCGCATCAATGTGTGTCACACGACTGGCCTCTACCTGAGATGGAGTCCCGTGTACCCGGGCCGACACCCAATCTTCTACAAATTTCTTGTTTTTGTCCAATTTCACTGAGGCATCCGCAATAATCATATCCTGCTCGGTATCCGCATCCATGTACACCACTTCATCCGTCACCTTGCCATCTTTCACTACCAAATACGGCGCTTCAATAAAACCATACTCATTAATTCTGGCATAGGTTGCAAAGTTTAACACCAAGCCCACGTTACCACCCTCCGGCGTTTCAACCGTACAGATACGACCATAATGTGTTGGGTGCGCATCACGCACATCAAATCCAGCCCTTTCCCGAGTCAAACCACCCGGACCCATTGAAGAAAGCCGTCTCTTATGTGCCAACTCCGAGAATGGATTAACTTCATCCATCAGTTGTGAAAGCTGAGAAGTCGCAAAGAATTCCTTCACAGCCGCTACTACTGGCCGTGAGTTCAAAAGCTGCGATGGCGTAACCTCTTCCAGATTTGCCATTGACATTCTATCTAGAATATTACGTTGCAAACGGAGCATACCTAAGCGGAATTGCCTCTGCACCAACTCGCCCACAAGCTTCACGCGACGATTCGATAGCGAATCAATATCGTCTGCTGGCTCCTGAGTATTATTCAAGCGAATTATCTCCGAAATAATCGCCACCACGTCATCCATTTGCAGAGTTCTAAACTCAGGTTCATTTGGCGTGTCAAACCCAAGTCTTCGATTTATCTTAAACCGTCCAACATTCGAGTAATCATAACGCTTCGGATCGAAGAAAGTCCGCTCGATCATTGATTTTGCATTTTCCACCGTCGCAAGATCGCCTGGTCTTAATTTCCGATAGACCTCAAGTAAAGCCTCTCCCTGACTCGAAGTGGCATCTTTCTCCAAAGTCGCATCGATGTAACTTTTCTCGCCGGTATCAATACTCTCAAATCTCGATTTAATATCCGACTTTGATAATCCAAGCGCCCTCAAGAAAGTAGTTACCGGAATCTTACGCCGACGGTCAATCTTTACATAGATTGCCCCATTTACCGCCGTCTCGAACTCTAGCCAAGCTCCACGACCCGGAATCACTTTAGCGCCATAATAGTTCTTGAGTCCTATTGTTTCAGCATTAAAGAAAACCCCAGCCGAACGAATCAGCTGCGATACAATCACGCGCTCAGTACCATTAATGATGAAGGTGGCCCTGTCTGTCATCCATGGATAATCACCAAAGTATATATCCTGTTCCTTCTTCTCGCCTGTAGTCTTATTCTCAAGCTCTACCAACACGTGTAACGGTGCCTCATAAGTCGCAAGATTATACTTCGCTTCCTGCTCAGTCTCCTTTGGTTCCTTAAAATAATAATCTTTGAATCTAAGTGAAAGTTTCTGACCAGTATAATCGTCAATCGGATTAAGCTCCGCAAAAACCTCCCTCAGCCCATTTTTGACAAAGTCCTCCCACGAATCTGTCTGATGCTGCGTCAGATCCGGAATCGGAAGGGCTTGATCTCCCTCAGTGAAAAACACTCTCTCACTGGAACTAGGTTTTGTCGCCATTCTACCTCTTTTTATTATATTTAGTGTTATTAATCTTTTTTGATGAATCTGAAGACCACTCCAACTCCAATAAGAGTCTGCCTCAAATCATCTCAGCGCCGAAGATTACTGCCCTATCTCCCCTCGAAAGAGTCGCCAGCTCTTATAAGTCTAAAAAACAGGGCACACTGCTTCTTATATTTAAGAATATCACACTTATTTAAAATTATCAATAGCAAAACCAAAAAATGCCCCAACGGAAGGCATTTTTTGAACATAGATAAGCTCTCAACTAGTAATGTTATCCTATAAGCAAACTCGCAGTTAGTTAGCTTAAGTTCAATTATACGCTCGCTTTTTTCATAAGTCAAGCACTTTTTTACATTTTTTACAAAAATATTCCGGCTTTCACCGGAATATCGCTAAGCGCCCAATTCATCCATACAAGAATATATTAGATGTCCAAATCATCCAAATCAGCTAATTCTGCTCGGGTCTTCTCTGCGAGCTCCGATGACCCCTCAGGCTCTTCAAACTCATCTTCAGCATCAACTTCTTCATCAACTTCGACCCCTTCCGATTCACTCGTCTGATCCTCGGTGTCCGTATGAGACCCGATATTCTCATCCCCATCCTCACCCCCATCATCGGTATTTACAATCTTCAAATTGTACCTCGCGTCTTGTTTGGTGCCAAGCGCACGAAGCAAGACACGAATCGCCTGTGCCGTCACACCACGCCGCCCAATTACCCGACCGACATCATCAGGATCCACCGTCAAAGATAGCAACACGCCTTTTTCATCAATTTTACGGTCAACCACTACCTTATCAGGATTATTGACTAAAGTTTTTACGATATATTCTACGAATTGTTGGTCAATAGTAGCCATACTTTCTCCATATTAAATTATTATTTCTAATAATTATAGCATCTTTCGCTTTAAAATTAAAATACTTTATTTTTCCTTCAAAGTATGATATAATGACCCCAGTAACTAAATTAAGGAGAAAAATGCTAGCGATTCGCATGCAACGTAAAGGCCGGTCGCATTACCCTACGTACCGGATAGTCGTCCAAGAATCCCAGCGCCACCCCCTTCCGGGTCGCGTCGTGGCCGAGGTCGGCAATTACAACCCCGCCACTAAGGCGCTCACCCTCGATAAAGAGGCTGTGGAAAAATACTTATCTAACGGCGCTCAGCCAAGTTCCCGTGTTGCCTTCATTCTAAAGAAAAATGGCATCAAATTACCGAAATGGTACAAGGAACGCGCCCCTAAGCAGGCTGCCGCTAAACACGCCGACAAGCTGCGCAAGAACCAACCCAAGGAAGAGCCAGCTGCCGAGTCAGAGACCACAGATACTACAGAAGCTGCAGAAGCTACCGAATAAAAATACCCCCTCACCGAGGGGTATTTTTTACTGTTGGCTTTTATATTTCCGCACACCTTCCTTCGCCGCCTCCGTCTGAGCCTCTTGCTTCGAATGACCAACCCCCACTCCCATCAGCGATTCACCCACATATACCCCTACCGTGAAAGTCTTGTCGTGATCAGGGCCTTCCTCTTTCAGTGTCTTATATATCGGCGTAATTCCATCTTTGCGTTGCGCCAATTCCTGTACATATGATTTCGGATCGCGCCACAGCCCTTCCTCAAGAATCCCATCTATTTTCACCAAAATATGCTTATTGATGAAATCTCGAGCCGCATCATAACCTTGATCCAGATAAATCGCCCCGATCACCGCCTCAAAGCAATCCGCCAATATCACATCATGCGCCCGTTCAGAGCCGTTCTTCTCCCCTTTTGATAATCTTACCAGCGGTTCATATCCCAACATTTTACCAGACTCCCCAATCGATTCCGTCCGCACAAGTGCCGCCCTTAGCGCCGTCATAATTCCCTCAGGTTCATCGTAGTTTCGATACAAGAAATCTGAAGAAACTAATTCGAGCACAGCATCACCCAAAAATTCCAACCTCTCATTATGCTCGTGAGTCTTCTTATGCTCATTCACATAGCTCCGGTGCGTGAGCGCTGTTACAAGAAGATTAATATCATTAAATTCAAATCCCAGCTTCTCTTTCGCAAATTCTTGATATGGCGTAGTGTCCATTTTCCTCCTTTATTCCCTTTTATTTATTCTTATTTGTCAATATTTTTCACAATATGCTTCACGCAATTTCCCATCCCAGGCATCACCTAATAGTCCCCTGAACGAATCTTTTTCTTCGCAATCAGCATTAATTTCTCAATATCTTCATATTCTATCGCCTCCAAAGCTTCTGTAAATGAAAACCACCGAATACCCTTCATCCACTTTTCGGGAATCGGCCGCTCATGACTATCCATCGACTGCACCAGATACACCTGCGTAGTCATTAATACCAGTTTATCAAGCCGACGATATTTGAATTGTATTTTGCCAAGCCACGTCAAAATTGATAGATTTTGCAATCCAGTCTCCTCTTCCACCTCACGTCGTGCTGTCATTTTAGCAGTTTCACCTGGTTCTATATGTCCCTTCGGTATCGTCCAGCGTTCTTTCGAATCTTGTATTAATAAAATCTCAATATCTTTTTTATCTTTCGTGAAACGGAAAACAATTCCGCCAGAAGTCGGCTCACGCACAATTGATTGTATCGCTGTTTTCTTCCTAAAAACCGCGGACTTAAGCTTATCAAAGGCAGATTCTTTCACCTTTTCCGTTGGTAGAGCCTCCGGCACTTTCAAAGCCCTTCTTGCCAATGGTTCAGTGGGACGAACCACTTGCCTCTGAGCACGTCCAATATCGGTATTTTTCCTTATCGGTCTATTTTGCCCCGCCCTCGGCGTTGGCTTCACCATCCGAGGCGTTCGCTGTCCCTGAGGTTGGCGCGCCATGTTTCTGTTCGGCTTGACCATCGGTCTGTTTTTTTGTTCCATGATTCTTTTCTTCAACAATCCCGAGCTGCCGATATGCCGTCCCCAACACTCCGTTCACAAATCTCGATGAATTTTCGGAACCGAATGCCTTAGCAAGTTCTACAGCTTCGTTTATAGCAACTTTCGGCGGAATCGAATCTCCACATTCCGAAAGCTCGTAAAGTCCCATCCTTAAGACATTCCTGTCGATCGCAGCAATTGAACTAATCGGCCACTCTGGCGCCATAGGCGCCAAAACTTTATCCAAAGTATCAAAATTCTCCGCAACTTTATGCGCCAAATTATATACAAATTCCGTATCCCCAAGTGACTTCTCGTATGGTTCAATGTTTTTTGCGACAATAATGTCCAAATCGACTTCTGGGTCCTTAGCGAGTGTCCGAAGTTCATATTCATACAAACTCTGAAGCACGATTACTCTACCTAAATGTCGATTACTAGCCATATTTTTTTAATCTTCTCTTTTTAATGCTTTTTTATTAGTTTTGACTTTAAGATTTGGGGTCTTTTTCTTGGTCTCGAAAGCCTTTACGGGGGAAATCTTGTTCACACTCCGCGCTAACTTGAGGCGCAAATGACTCCTGCGAAGCCCAGTCTTCCGCGGGCTACTCTGTTTCTTCGGTTCAGGCATATTGCTCCTTGATTAATGATATAGTTTTATTCATTCTATCACGTTTTATCTATTTTCGCAAGGCTCTTTTAATGGCAGGGCGATCAAACCCCACAATCCGCTTCCCGTCAATTTCAGTTACAGGCACCGTCTTAATATCAGGTTCTTTCGTAGCATCCGCCTCAATATATTCTATTCCCTTAGATTCCAACCAGTCCATCAGTGCATGACAATACGCACAAGTCGGAGTGGTATAAACTTTTACTTTTACCATACGTCCATTATACCACTTTTTCCATCACTTGACTAAATTTATTTTTGTGGTAAAATTATTCCAAGTTCAATTGCTAAGCGATTGTAGAACCTTAAATCTTTCGTTCGCAGAAAAGGAGGAGATTCTATGCGTAAAAGTGTATACAAAGCACTCGCAAATGAATGTTTAGCGCTTCAGTTCCCCGAAATGAGTGCTCGCGAGCGTACCGCCCTAATCGATCGCAGTAGCGTTACAGAAATGGAGCACCTTATTGGTGTTAAAGATTATCTCGCCGCCGCGATTACCGCCCTGAGGAAAGGTCTAAGAGAAGTGAATTTTTCACTCAACGAAGATCTTCTTAGCAAAGTTATGTACAGTAACCCCTCCAGCTTCACTAAGCTTCAGAATGAAATTTCCAGCCGACATTTTAGTCAACAGGAGAAATCCGAAGCCGCCTACCTCATGATGGAAGGCATTCATGACCAATGGGTGAGTAGTAATATCAGAAAGTTCTTCGAGTTAGACAAACAAGACAGTCAGTTCCTGTTCATGCCGATTGAGCTCATCGGCTTCCAGAAAGCCATGCATCACTATGTCTACGTAAGAGACATCCTGGTCACTATCAATCTGGAGCCGGACAGGCAAGACATCAAGCACCTCTACAAAGAACTCCAGACCATCTGGCAAGACTCCGAAGGAGTGCATAATCCCGATGCGCTCAAAAGATGGCTCACCTCCGCCAGTTATGCTCCCATTACGCCACAGATTACCAACCTCCTGCGGCAAGACAAAGCCGCAGTCGACCGTATTTGCGGCCAAATACTTAAGCATAATCCCAACTTCTTCACGAAAGATTAAAACTAAGCCGCGACTCTCGAGCCGCGGCTTTTCCTATATTAAATTCAGGCATTTTAAGCTTGACTTTTTTGACATTTTGTGCTAATATTATGTTAAGGTCACTTCGTGACTAATTTAGCGCGTTGCTCTATCTTTAAGGATATCAACGTAGTACTTTTATAAGGAGGTAGCTTTATGCTAGAAATTAGACGAGAGAAAGTAGGGGATTGTTTTGAGCAAATCGCTCGAAACATCCTCAGAGAGGATTTCAACATGTCTAAGACCAACCAGGACGAGGTCATCGCCCATGGCTTCGATCATGTCGAAGCCTATGTTGGTGCAGCCAACAAGATCAAGGCCGCTGTAGCCACTCTCCGTACCGAAGCCAAGCGCTACGGAGCCTGCGAACTCCCCTCCACTACGGAAGAATTAGTTCTACATGGCGAGCATGAGGACCCCCGAATCGTAAAGATTCGGAATAATCTTACGCTCGGGGAGGCAGCGAAAGCCGACGTGGCTTACGAGCTCATCGTCGCCGTACACCAGCAGCATCAACGCGAAGAGGCTCATGCCCACTCGCGTAAGCACATTCGACATGAATTCACTCCAGTGATCGAGAAGGCGAATCATCGTCGGGTGGATCCGCTAGATGATCTCCGATTCACACCGCCCGAACTCACTGGACGCGGAATGCTCATAGAGCACTACCGCATCGTGAAGCCAATTCTCACAATGTTTGGTATCGCGCCCGATCCTCAAGGAATCAGGCGTGTACGCAGACACCACCAAGAGCATTTAGTCCGTTTCAATGGCGTTCGGACCTGGCCCGATCTGGTTAATTACATTAAAAATAACCAAATGTCGGTCGTCAAATCCGTAGACGCCAAACTCCGGCACGGCTCCGCGCCCCGGCGCTTAGCAGATCGCGTCATCGACGCGAACCCGGATCTCCTGAATATGATCCGGTAAACCTCCTCCACCCCAAAGCGCCGCTCACGCGGCGCTTTTTTCATACCCACCGACGTCAAGCCCTATACCACGATATTCAATATCCGCGCTCTCGGTACAAATATTGTTTTTTTCACACCACCATTCGTATATTTTGCCACTTTTTCATCCGCCATCGCTAATTCAATAATCGAATCCTCATCTTCAAGCTCGTCCACGCCCACCATTAGCTTCGCGCGAAGCTTACCGTTCACTTGCACCACCAACTCCACCGTTTCCGCCACTAGGTATTTCTCATCCCACTTCGGCCATTCATCGTCGGCACCAAGCTTCTCCAACATCTCCGATGCTAAATGCGGAGCAAACGGCTTCAACAACTTCGCCAATACCACCAAATCCTCCTGCTCTGCCCCCAACTTATACAACTCGTTCACGTATTCCATCAACGCCGCCACAGCAGTATTAAACTGGTGTTTATATATATCAGTCGTCACCTTTTTGATAGTCTTATGGCGAAGCACAAGAGATGACTTTCCGAGACCATCTTGCGACAACGGGAGCAAGGAGAACGAAGTCTCGCCCGTGACGACGGGCCGAGACGAGTGCGTCGAGGAAAGATCATCTCTTGTACTCAACAAATTATAACATCGATTCAAAAACCGATACACACCCCCCACACTTCTCGGATCCCACGCCGCATCTAGCTCCACCGGCCCAATAAACATCTCGTAAGTCCTCAAAGTATCCGCTCCGTATCCATCATTTATTACATCCAACGGATCTATCACATTTCCCTTCGACTTCGACATCTTTTTTCCATCTGGAGCATTAATATAACCATGATAAATTAACTTCTTAATCGGCTCCCTGAAAGGTAAATATCCCTGGTCCGCAAAGAATTTACACCAAAATCTCACATACAGCAGATGTGCCACCGCATGATCTGCCCCCACATAGATATCTACTGGCTCCCAATAGCGAATTGCATTTTGGTCCCAGGCTGCCTTAGCATCGTGCGGAGAAACATACCTCCACAAATACCAAGACGAACACGCATATCCATCGAGAGTATCTGTCTCCCTGGTCATTTCCTCCATGTGAGTTTCACCAGTCTTCGGATCTTTCACGGGAATCTCTACCTTCAGCCAGTCTTTCGCCTTCGCCAACGCCGACCGACCTGATTTATCCGGCTGATAATCTGCAATCTCCGGCAGCATCACCGGCAACTGCTCCTCCGGAATCGGATGAGGGTTCCCATCCTTATCATAAGCAATCGGAATCGGACATCCCCAGTACCGCTGACGACTAATTAACCAATCTCGCATTCTATAGGTAGTCTTTGATTCGCCATACAAATCCCTATCGATAAGCTCTGCTTCGACCACCGGTAAATCAAATTTCTCCGCAAACTCGCGGTCACGCTCATCGTAAGCTGGCACCGCCATTATCGCACCCGTGCCATATCCAGCCAAGACATAATCCGCCACATAAATCGGAATTTTCTCTTTCGTCGCCGGATTCATCGCATAGGCCCCCGTGAATACTCCAGTCTTTTCTTTATTCTCTTGTCGTTCAATTTCCGACTTTTTCAACGCTTCCGCCTTATACTTCACTACCGCTTCACGACAATCGTCACTCACGATATATTCAAGCCCCTGATACTCCGGAGCCACTACAAGAAACGTTGCGCCAAGAATTGTATCCGGCCGGGTAGTAAAAACTGTGATGGAATTTAAACTCTTAAGTACCTCTTTCGAGGGGCATCCGCAGTCGCTACGAGGACGCAGCGACGAGCCCCGTAAAGACGGGCGCAAGGAGCGTCCCGAGAAAGATGGTGCTAAGAGTTTGAATTCAATTTCAGCACCTACACTCCGCCCAATCCAATTCTTCTGCATCGTTTTAATCTTATCTGGCCAATCCAACGCATCAATTTCTTCAAGCAACTCATCAGCATATTCCGTAATCTTAAAGAACCATTGCTTCATCTTCTTCTTTTCTACTTCATGCCCACATCGCCAACAATGCCCGTTTTCCACCTGCTCGTTTGCAAGCACCGTCTGATCCACTGGGCACCACCACTGATATGACTCCTTCTGATAGGCTAACCCCCTCTTATATAATTGCAAGAAGCACCACTGCGTCCACCGATAATACTCCGGATCAGATGTATTTATCTCTCGCGACCAATCAATCGCAAATCCAAGTCGCTTTGCCTGCTTGCGAAAATTCGCAATATTCACCTCCGTCACAGCCTGCGGCGCCGTGCCGGTCTTAATCGCATAATTCTCTGCCGGCAGCCCAAACGTATCATACCCAAACGGTCTCAGCACATTCATCCCCTGTTGCCGATAGAATCTCGTCAATACATCTACTATTGTAAAATTCCGCACATGCCCCACGTGAAGACCTGCCCCAGATGGGTACGGAAACATTTCCGCCAACATCATCTTCGGCACCCCTTCCACCTCAGTCGCCTTATACGGCTCCTCCGTCTCCCACTTTTCTTGCCATTTTTTCTCTATTTTAATCGGGTCATATCTATCCATAAAATATATTATATCATATTTCTTTTCCTCTACCGACTTTCGCTACCCTCTCATAAATATTGATAAACTTATCCAGCGTTCGTTCAAAATCATGTTCGCGTGCAATCTCAACTGATTTTCTCGCAAACTTCCGCCGCAGTTCATCATCCGACATCAATTTTGCTATCGCGTCAGCAATCTCCGACACCGACCCTGGTTCACATAAATATCCATTTAGTCCATTAACACATACTTCACTCACTGCGCCCGCATCCACCGCTATAAGCGGCAACCCCGATGCCGCTGCCTCTATCAATACTATCCCTTGCGTCTCAATTGGACTTGCCGTTGCGAACACCCACCCCACCTTATATAGTTCCATCAAATCCTCCCCCATCACTCGTCCTGTAAAATGTACCCACGGCTCATTACCATATAACCTCTCAAGCCGGGCTTTATCTACTCCATCCCCCACTATTACCACATTTATCTTATCCTTCCACCCCTGTTTTTTCGGAATAGCGCTACGCGCTTCTTTCGCTGCTTTTAACACCAACTCCACCCTCTTTTCCGGATCCACTCGTCCAACATATAAAACTATCGGCACATCATGCGGCAAATCATACTTATTATATATCCCTTCTTCAGCCTTCCCCGGTCGAAAAGCCGAAAGATCCACACCATTCGACACCGCCGCCACCGGCACCGCAAACTCTTCACCACGCCCCAGCAGATCCCGTATTGCCTTTTCAGTTGGCATCGTCACGAAATCACTCTTACTTTGGTGGTTTCGAAAATATGCCGCGAGTAGCGCATTTGCTGGCTTCTTCAGCAATCGTGGCATTCTTAGAGGATCAGTTATTACATCAGGCTGATTATGCTCAGTAGTCACCACCGGCACGCCAGTTCGTCTCGCCCATCCCACCACCGACAACCCTATCGGATCCGATACCTGTACATGCACTACATCCGGGCGAAACTCATTTAAGATCCGCTTAACCTCTCTAGCTGGAAATACCGATACCCGAAACCCATGTTTATACAATAACCTCGGCACCCTTAATCCCGCTATTTTTTTGCGCTCCGATATCGAATGAATCTGGTCTGGATATATCTTCGCCTCTACCGACTTCAAATACACCACTCTTACTCCGTCCGCCACAAGTTCATGCGATTTACCAGTCTGCGACGGACATATCACCATCACCTCATGCCCACGTCTAGCCAACCCCGAGGCCAAATTGTGCGAAAACACCGCCACCCCATTAATCTGAGGATAATACACTGCCGTCGATATCAAGATTTTCATAACTTCTTTGCTTTATCCATTTGCGGGTCTTTCATCGTATTGATGTCATCATAGGTCCGTTCCACTTCTACATCCGGCGTAATTCCCTCTCCATTAATTGTCCTTCCTTCTGGCGTATACCATGATGCCGTCGTCACTTTCAGCTTAGTTCCACCAGACAAATCAAACAATTCCTGAACCACGCCTTTACCATAAGTCTGTTCACCTACTATTGTAGCCTTATCATAATCTTGCAACGCACCAGCTACAATCTCCGAAGCCGAAGCCGTCGAGCCATTCACAAGCACCACCGTCTTCATATCTTTCAAAATTGCCTTACCCGAATACGCCGAGGTAGTCGTATCCCCAGCCGTTCGAGATTTTTGCACCAATACTGGCTCTCCGTCAACCCAAAGACTAAGCAGATCCTTCGCCGCACTCACATATCCGCCCCCATTGCCCCTGAGATCCAATATTACTTTATTTATACCTTTATCAGCAAATTCCTTTGCAAATCCTTGGACCATCGTACCAGTATCATTATCGAACCTTGTCACTGTCACAATAGCCGTATGCCCATCATATTCCACATACGCTGATACATTATTGATTTTTTCTCGTTTCAACTTGAAAGATTTTTCCTTCCCATCACGGACAACCGTTAAAGTCAATTCCGTTCCGGCTTCACCTCGCACCCTCTTCGAAATTTCCTCTGTTGATAAAGCATAGACTTCTTCGTCATCCACCTTATAAATAATATCACCAGCCAATACTCCAGCTTTCCCTGCTGGATTATCGGGCAAAGTCCGAAGCACTCTCACATACCCATCGCGAAGCCCCATCTCTACACCAATCCCCGCCCCAACATTGCCATGAAGATCATCCTCAAATTCCAAAGCTTCCTCTGCATCCATATAGATAGTGTATTTATCCCCCAATGAGTCCACTAATCCCTTTTTAGCCCCTTCAATTACATCCGCAGTCTCCACTTCGCCATTATAAGTACTTGCCAGCTTGCTGTAAACTTCATTAAGCGGCGACCAATCAATCTGTTTAGTGTAGTTAGTCTCAAGCCCCAAATACGGTGCCATTCCTCCGAACCACGTATTCCAGTTTGCTCCAAACACACCCCCCACCACAGCCAATACTGCACCAATAACAATCGCATTGCCAAGGCTAACTTTCTTTTCTTTCCATTCAACTTTCTTGTTCATAAATCTATTTTACCACAAAATCACTATTCAAAATGCAAGAACCGTACGCCCGCCGAACCAACTCCACTACGCGAGCAGTAATCACCGATATAACACCCTACAGACGGCCAGTTCACATTATACTCCGAAATATTAATGGAGCCATCCGCATTCACACTCTCTACCCAAGCAACGTGTCCATACTCGCCACTCTTCCATATCGCAATCGTATTCGCCGCTGGGCTTGAATCGACATAAGTCGTAGCCCCATTATTCGGCACTCTCCTCCCCGCACCATTCTCGTAAGAATACGCATTACCGCCCCAAGTATTCGTAATGCCCCATTTCTCATACGCCTTATAGCTTGCATAACTAGTACACTGGCATACCGCACCACCATAAGCGCTATATTGCACGTTATCCTGCGGACAATTATCTCTATATGGATAAGTATTACCTGTACCAGCCCACCTACTTCCACTACCAGTTGTATTTGAAGGCGGTGTCCAAGCCATCGCTTGCACTTGCTTTTCCCAATAAGCCGCCACAGCCTCAGCATCATCGGCCTTATTCTCATAAACAGCCTTCAGCTCTCTCTGGTCCGATTGTTTCGTCGCCAACCGCTCGCGATTCGATTCATTCTCTCGCAGCACCGCCTCGACTTCCTCCTTCTCTTTGTCGAGCTGCTCCTTCGCCGCTTTCACTTTCTCGCTAGCTGCAGCAATTTCCTGCTTAGCCACTTCCTCTCGAGCCGCTTTTTCCGCCAAATCCGAAATCGAAGTTGATCCAGCAATCACCAAAATAGGCTCGGCGTCAGACGAGAAATGCATATTAACCAAAAGTTCCGCCAACGCCGATTTCTCCTCGCTTAACTTCTTCTCCGTTGCTTTTATTTCGATATTCAGTTTCTTCACTTTAGCTTCATTCGATGCAATTACGCCGTTCAATTCCGCAATTTCGGTATCCAATTGCTCAATTATTTCCTCCACTGAAGTCGCTTTCTTAGTATAATCAGCCGCTTCCTCCTGACTCTGCTGCATATTAGCCTTCGCCTGTTCACATTCCGTATCGCCAGGTTTACAATTATAAGCCATCGTAGGCAACGCCGCCAGCGAAAGCAAAATACCCACCACCAAAGAATACCCGATTATCTTGTTTGTTTTAGCTTTCATACCCCCATTATAGCATAACTCTTATGCTTTATTCAAGTACTTCGACACTGCCAATCTAGCCGATACCCTACCGATAATAATTCCAGCTAACACAAATGCCAAGAACACAAAAATCAACTGATTAGATTGCATAATTTGGTTAATCGATTCCACATTAATACCATATCGCTCGAGCCTAGGTGACAAAAATTCAAATCCAAAATAACTAGTCGTTGCAGCAATCAACCCAGCGATAATTCCACAAATTTCCGCTTCAATCAAGAACGGACCTCGAATAAAACCTTTTTCCGCACCTACTAATTTCATCATATATATTTCCTCACGCCGCGAGAAAATCGCCATACGTATCGTTGAAAAGATAATCAATATCGATATCACCAAGAATACCACCGCTAGAATAATTCCACCAGTACGTGCAATCCTCGCCCAAGAAGTAATCGTCGCTATTTCTGCTCTGTTTACATCGTAAGTCGGAGCCTTATCCGCATCAACATATTCCTTAAATAATTCATCGCCTTCCACAATCGACTTCACGCTATCAAGATTATCCACATTATATACCTTCACCCTCATAGTTGACTGCATTTTATCAATCATTAGCTTTGTCATTTCATCATCAAGAATGTTTAACACCTCATCACTTCCGGCATTCTCCTCCAGGAACTTAGCATATTCCTCTTCCGAAGTCGAAGTCTCCACGTTTTTCACATTCGAATCTGCCGCCAAAGTCTCCTTCAGCTCCATCAACGTCTCTGCCGAGGTATTCGGCTTCAGATATACCGTAATATCAATCTTGTCTTTCATCATCTCAGCAGTATTGGTCAAAATCACGCTCGCCACGACAGTTACAAACAATATAATCAGAGTGATAGCCATCACAATCGTCGCCGCACTAGACAACCAAATATTCCGCGTAAACCCACTCGTTCCATATTTTACGATTCGAACCTTTTCCCTCACCGGATGCTTCACACGCGTCTTCTGCATCACTCGAAGGCTCTTCTTCGAAACCTTCTTGAGTTTCTTACTCTTCATCGCTTTTGTATTCTGCTCTTCGCCCATCTTATATCACCCTTCTTTTTGTTTTTAGTGCGTGTCCAGGCGTCTGCACCGCCCTTACCGGAGTTTTTGGAACAGGAGTTTCGTCCAACTTGTAAATACCGTTATTTTTCTGATCATCCACAATTTTCCCATCCTTCAAAGTCACCACGCGCTTCTGCAAATTATTCACGATATTTTCATTATGCGTTGTTACTAAAATAGTAGTCCCGAAGTCATTAATCTTTTTCAACAAATCGATAATCTCCTTCGTGGTCAACTTATCCAAGTTTGCTGTCGGCTCATCTGCAATTAAGATCTTCGGCTGCCTCGCCACACTGCGCGCAATCGATACTCGCTGTTGTTGTCCGCCAGATAACTGATTCGGAAATTTTTTAGCCTGATCAAGCAAATCTACCAGCTCCAACACTTTCGGTACCGTCTTACGAATCTCTTTGCCGCTCATGCCAGCAATTTCTAAAGCGAACGCAACATTCTCATAAACGGTGCGTCTCGGCAATAACTTAAAATCCTGAAACACTACCCCCAGTCTCCGTCGATACCCTGGAATATGGCGTTTTTTTACATAATCCAAATCAATTCCACCGATAATAATCTTACCCGAGTCCGGATTCTCTTCCTTCGTAATCATCTTCATCAATGTAGACTTACCAGCTCCCGACTTTCCCACCAAAAACACAAATTCATTCGGCTCAATATGCAAAGATACCCCATCGAGCGCCGGGTCTCTATCGCCTGGATATCTCTTAGTGACGCTATCAAGCAATATCATGCTTACATTTTAACATAAACTTTATATATTTTCCAGTTTTGACATCACTTTTTCATTATATTTTTCAAATTCGAGATGCACTGAAATATTTTTCTTCTCCGCACCCTCTGGCTGATATATTCCAATCGGAGTAATTTCCGCACTGGCTCCATTCTCCGCTAATATTTTTTTAATTTTTTCATTCAACTTTGCATAACTCTCGGCAGTTGATACGGTCAAATCACGTTTTTCTTTATTACCAATGTAGACGTCTTTCTTCTTATTCCTAAGCTCTAGCACGCGAAGTAGATCCAATTCGAACCCCGCCAAATATGGCGCAAGCTTAAATTCATTCCTAACCGAATTCTTAAACTCCCCCACCACCCCAATATAATGCCCGCCCACATACATTTCCGCTGTTCGCCTTGGTTCAAATGGCCTCATTTCAGCACTACTACCCTCAATCGGCACAAATTCCGCCTCAATACCAAACTCCTTTAGCAATTGCTCGACATACCATTTCGCAGTATAATAAGCCGTCTTTGCATTTTTTCGCTCAGCCAACACAAATCCCAACGACATATTCTCCACCGGCATTCCATCAGCGTCTAACCCCCATTCTTTACGATACACTTTATTCATCTCGTAAATTGCAAACTTATCTACTGGCATCTTTTGATTCATATAAGCTTTATCTAACAAGCTCGGCACAATCGACTGCCTTACGTATTGCAACTCTGGCGAAATCGAATTAACAATCTTGTAAGAACTCGTCACATCCTGTCCTGCCCGTTCCAATAACTTTCCGCTTACAAATCCATAAGTCAACAATTCATTTGCGCCCCAGCTTTTCATCACACTACGAATATGTCTTTTTAATTCCAACGTATCATCTTTTGTCGCAGTTCCATGCATTGGCAAAGTCGGTTCAATATTGTCATATCCAAGCAACCGACCCACTTCCTCAATAATATCTTCTTTAATATGAATATCTGTGCGCCACGCTGGCACCTGAACCGAAATACTCGCCTCATTTTTCGCCGTAGAGTCCTCAAGCGACACAATAAATCCCACATTCTCAAGCGTTTGCACGATTTGCCGATTAGTATATTTCGTACCGAGCAGCTTATTTATTTCATCTGTCGTAATTTTTACAACAATATCTTTCTTGGGCTTCGGATATTCGTCCGCTGTCATTACTACTCGAAATCCCCCCGACAACATCGCGGCGCATTTCTCCGCAACATCCAAGGTCTGATACGGAGATTGTCCTTTCGTAAACCGCGTTATTGCTTCCGTAAAAATCCCGTGCGTCATCTGAGTCTTACGTAAGTTATATAAACTAAACGTCGCCGATTCAATTATAATCTTTTTTGTATTTTCGTCTATTTCGGTGGATTTTCCACCCATCGCCCCAGCTAAAGCCACGGGCACGTCACCCGAACAAACAACGACATCGTTATTATTTAGTGTAATCTCTCTGTCATCAATCAATACAATTTTCTCGCCGTCCTGAGCCAATCTTACGCTTATCTCAGACCTATCCCCACCACTCACCGCAACAAACTTGTCATAATCAAACGCATGGAGCGGCTGCCCTGTCAAAAGCATAAGATAATTTGTAGCATCTACGATTGGATCAATCGGTCGCATCTCAGACTTACTAAGAACCGTGTCCACCCAAGTTAAGTATTTTTTCTTTATCTCTCCATGTTTTTCCATCACCACCGCAGTGTATCTATAGCAGACATCCGAATCAACGATATTAATAATTGGGGTAAATGCTGACATCTTTCTCGGAAGGAATTCAGGATATAGTTTTCGAGAACTTCCAGAGGCTACAGCCAAGTAAGAGGGGGTGGGCGACCCGTCCCGAGAAAAATCATACTCGAATTTCCTCTGCAATATTCCTGCCACTTCTCTAGCAAACCCAATAATTCCAAAACAATCTGGTCGATGCGTGAGAGACTTATTTTCTATCTCAAGTACCAAATCGGATAGTTCAAACAACTCTGCCAACAAATCCCCAGGCTTTGCCACCTCTGGGTCAATTTCAACAATACCGCTATGATCATCACCAAAATCCAACTCATCCGCCCCCGCAAGCATTCCAGAGGACTCATGCCCTCGCATCTTTCGCTTGCCAATTACAAATGGAGCATCCTCATGCACCGAAGCTGGTACAATTGCCCCAGGTGCGATCCACACTGCAAGCATTCCTTCATGTACGTTTGGAGCTCCGCATACCACTTGAGTCAACTCAGTCGAACCCGTATTTATCCTACATAATGTAAGATGCGTATCCGGTATTTTTTCACAAGATTCCACTCGCACCACATATATATTGTCATATTTATGCGTCTCGTCTATTACCCCTTCTACTTCTACCAATCTCGCCCCAATAAGGCGAATTAATTCCGCATCCGTAATACCATCCGGTACCTTAACATATTTTTTTAACCAGTTCAAACTAATCTTCATATTAAAACTCCCTCAAGAAATTAAGATTTCCGCTCTCAAAATATCTTACATCTTTTAGTCCATATTTCAACATCACCAATCTATCGATGCCTCCGCCCCATGCGAATCCATGATATTCCTCTGGATTAATTCCAGCCATCTTTAGAACATTTGGATGAATCATCCCACACCCCAGCATCTCCAGATAATCGCCTTTTTTTCCTCCCAACTCTCGTGGCTTTTCAATCATAAATTCCAAGCTCGGCTCCGTAAATGGAAAATACCCTGGTTGCGTTCGAATATTTAACTTCTGCTCATAATACTTCTCAAAAAACTCGCGCAAAATTCCTAACATCTGCCCCATATCGCAATCGCGCGACACGTACACACCCTCACACTGATAGAATGTGTGCTCATGCGTAGCATCGACATCCTCATTACGGAACACCCGTCCAGGCACCACCACTGCGATTGACTTACCCTCAGCTAATTTATGTTTATGTTTCTTTAATACCCTGTGCTGCATAGTTGAAGTGTGGGCTGGCGGAATCAACCCCTCTTCCGTGCGAAATGTATCATATCCATCTCTCGCCGGATGCTCCTTCGGAAAATTCAAAGCATCAAACATATGATATTCGTCATCCAACTGTCGTGATTCCTCTACATCAAACCCCATCAGTTGATATATTTCGATAACCTTATCTAACTCCGTCATTAACGGATGGGCCGTACCCAACATTACATCATAAAATTCCGGCAAAGACTCATTTACGCCACACGGTGCCGTCACATCTAAAGGTTTCACATCAATATCTAATAGCTTTTTCTCCGCTTCAGCAATCCTAGCCAATAATTCTTGTCGTTCCGCGTTAAGCTTCCGCCCGAACTCAGCCCGCTTCTCTACTGGCAACTCCCGAATCCCAGCCGCTCTAGCATTTAATTTCTTTAATTCTTGTTTTAGCTTCTCAATCTCTACCATATATAATATATATTATACCGCAAAACTTCGATTTCGTACATCCGCATATACAATCCCGCCCAAAAGCACTCCTTCCCCGCCAAGCACATCTTCATCCCCATAATCAATCACCCTGTCGCCCAAATCAAGATCTTCCTCTGCAAATGCATATCTCTCCGCAGGATTATATTCTGCTACATAATTATAATATGCAATCACATCCAATAAATCAGTGACGGTCTCTTTATCCATTCCAGAATATCTCGCTAACATTCCTTCATAAGAATCATCAATCGGATTCTCTTCATAATACTTTTCCAAATATGCAGTCACGGCAGATTTATCAACCAACCCCATTGACTCCGCCAAAGCCTGATCCTCAATAAATCTTTGATAATATTTAGCCTCATCCCAGTTAGGCGATTCCGATGCGTTTACCGTATTACCGGCCACGCAAGATTCCCCGCTAATATAGCCAATATTCTTTTTCATATTCTCATTTTCAATAATGTCAATCACATCCCCAATCACCGGCACCGAACCAATTAGACCATTTCCGGCATTATCCACAACAGCACTACCAGTGTCAAAAGTTGTCTTCTCGTTCAATTCATTTGCAATATTTTGATCGGCTATTCCAAATGCCGAACTTCTATTATCGCAATACCTAATGTACTTCGCCAGATTAGACCCCTCATCAATTACTACGTTGCCGCCATTCTCACCGTCAGCTAATCCACCCAGATCATTTACTTTATCAATTACGTCTGCCGGATCCACATCCATCGTGCTCGTATCAGTCGCTGCATACGGGTTACAATAAGAATCCCCAATAGCGCCAATTGATGCTAAATATGGGCAAGTCTCTGAGTACTCTTCAAGAGTCGGTAGACTAGAAGCAATGTCATATGCTGATGCTGTCGGCCCCATCGCCACCAATGATGAAGATATTACCGCACTGCCAGAAGCTACGACGCTCATTAATGAGTTACTTGCAGTAAAACTCATTAAGTTGGTCATGATTTTTCCCATAAATGTATTTTTAGAGGTTAGGTCAAACGGGCTCAGCCACTCTCTCTCGTATCTAGCATTATCCGCAATCACCTGCTGGCGCTGTACCGCATATTGCTCATATTTTTCCCTGCTCATCAATGACCCACCATTCGCACGATGTGCGCCACCCTGATACATATTTGCACCAGACGTCAAAGCGTTACCTAAATCTTCACCGCCCAACTCAGACACTAAATCCCTAGTTAGCATACTCGAGACAGATGGGGTAATTGCAGCTATAATCCCGCCAATCACAACCCCCATTGCCACACCAGCCGCGACACTAACAGCAGTTTTTAATACTAATCCACTACATGCCCCCGCCGATATACCAAACGTAAATGGCATACCAAACAATCCAGCAATACAACTTGCAATAGTAGCCCCATCTAGCGCAGCAGATCCAACGGCACCAGCGATCTTTGCTATCGTACATGTTTCAAAAGCCGCCATACTCGTACCAAGCCCACCGAGTATACGCTTGGAGCTATTCGTAAAATTAAAGCTCTGTACACTCGCATCATTCGGGTCCACTATGCCACCACTATACAATGCCGCAACACCAGCTGACTGCATCGCTGTTTTATCCGTAATTACCTCCCTCGAAGTCAAAGTGTCAATTCCACCATCACCATTCATTCCAATAAAGCTGCTTTCCCCACTATAAGACTTCCCGGTTGTTTCTAATACTACGTTTTTGTTTTCTTTTCTCTCATTCAGAGTGTTCATCAACTCATTAATCGGCGCGTCATCGCCATATCCAGCTTTAGTTTTATCCACAGTCTCGAAATATCCAGTTGTCAAATTTATTATCTGCAAAGCTTCACTTGCCGACACAAGCAGACTAACCGCTCCTATTACCCCCACCGCAGCGCAACCAACATTTGCAGCCGAAGTATATTTTCCACCTATTCTGTCTAGCTTTTCTTTTACATTTATGTTTTTCCGGCTTATGGAGTCTGATTGAGCACCGCTGGTATCGGTTTTTTTAAGCTTTTTTTTCGTCTTTCCGTCTTCTTCAACATAAATAGGATTCCCATCATCATCCACATCATCGGAAGCCTGCCTAGAGTTTATCCCGCCATCCTTTATTTCATCCGTTCTGGCTTCCAATGTACTTTTTACCGCCGCCAGCCCATCACCGCCAGCCTGAGATTTTTTCTCTTTGTAATCCGCAAACATATTTCTTGTTAATTTATTATTCTTCAAAAAATTATCCGTCCCAGATTTAAACCAATTTGCAATCTGTCCTCGCCAAGTCATCGATCCTGCATTATATTTTGTAAAAAACCCAGGGCTATCCATGTAAAATCTTTTAAATTCTACAGCCTCAGTATTATATTTAATTCCGTCAGTGTCAAACTTCGACAAATCCATTTCAGTCAACTTTTTCGCCGTAGCCTCATCCGCCGCAATAATTTTGATTTCACCACTTTCGTCTTTGTATTTTAACACTTTTAGGTTACTACCTTGAAAATTATCATCAAACTCAATCCCCTGTTTCTTCAGTTCCGCATTCTGGTTTTCAGAAATTTTAAAAGTCTTACCAAATATTGCATTGCCCTTTATTGGGTTTTTCGTTCGCCCACTGTCCATCTGCGCTCTGAAAAATCGCTCCGACCGCAGATTCGCCGACACATGCATCGAATTAAATGTTTCTTGAAATTGAGCAATTAAGCTAAATGGTTGGAAGAATTGCGTGCCAGCCATTATTCCACCTACTCCAAATATTGCAAAAATAATCCCGAAAATCGGTCCTCGTTTTTTGAATTTTCCTTTAAACCCACTGTTTTTTGCCTTTGGAGCAATACCGCTACCCGAATAATATCCTCCGGCTCGTTCTTCGTTTTGCCTTGCGTTCACCAGCCCTGTCTCATCCACCCCAGCAGAATCTCTAGCCCCTTCAGCGGCCTGTTCAGCATTTTTCAACTCATCAGTAGCACTTCTGCGCTTTTCTTCTTTACTAAGTCCAGCCGGGCGCTCGCCACCACCAGTACCGCCCAAGAACCCAGGGCGCACCCCACTCGCCATTGTGTCCCTGTCATTCACTCTTTTACTCGATTCGCTATCCATATACTATACATTATATAACAACTTATGATTTTTCTAAAGCGCACCATCAAAAGAAAACAATTGAGACCATCGACAGCGCTGCCAGTATAATTAACACTGCCCATACCCAGCCAAACCGCCCCGTCTTCTTCAAATCCCGCAGATATTCTGCATCCTCCGCCAAATCTGGATCAGATACACTTTCATCGACATTGACCGTTTCCATTGCCTTCGCCCTTAAGTCCGCATTAATCCTGCGCGAAAGCTCATCGTTGTTATTTTCCTTGTTTACTATTATACCCATCTTTTTCCTAAATAAATTATTTTTTACTTTTTTTAATTATAACACATAAAACTATGATATAATATTATAAATATAATTTAATGGAGGTTCAAATGGCGACCAAAAAGTCGAATAAGTCGAATAAGTCCAACAAGACCAACTCGACCAAACCCAAAACTGCGGAAAAGCCCGTCGAGACAACCGAAATCGAGGCTTCCACTACTACAACTACAACAACTACTAAAACCAAAGAAGAAAGTCCTACCAGCAAAAAATCTTGCCTAAGTGGTTTCTTCGCTCGCAAATACGAAGAGAAAGAAAGTATTCTCACTGTATTCAAGAATCATAGATTCTACGGAGCATTACTCGGAGAAGTTATTGGCACTATGCTGATTGCACTATTGCTATTCTCATTATCGCTCATGGGCATTGCCAATATTGCCACTTATGGCTTCGCTATCATTGCTGTATTAATAGCAGTTTACGCTTTCTCCGGCGCATGCCTCAACCCTATCGTAGTTATTGGCATGATGGCCTCACGCCGCATATCTGTTATTCGCGGCATTATGTATATAATCGCGGAAATCGTCGGTGCCTGGCTCGGTTGGCTCATCTTCAACGCCTTCCACTTAGCCGGCGGTGAGACAGCTTATGACATTCCAGCCATTGCAGCTGTTGCCGAAGGTGGCTTCTGGACTGTAGCGATGGTTGAATTCATCGGCGCAGCGATTATTGCATTTTTCTTCGCCCGTGCTCTCGAATACAAACGTAGCGTATTCACTTTCGCTGCAGTCATCGCAGGCGGTTTGGCACTTGCCGTAGTCATCGGTTATGTTGTTTCCGCGGCCTTCCTCGGTCTCAATAATAACTTCGTATTTAACCCAGCCGTAGCCTTGATGATGCAAATCTTCCCACAATCAGGTGAAAGCTTCGGTGAGATTCTCGGTGGCATCTGTCAAGCATTATCCATCTACGCATTATTACCGGCTATCGGTGGCGTTATCGGATTTTATCTTTCCGACTTCACCGCCAAGCTCTCAAGCAAAGAATAGACACTCTGCACACATAAAAATAACACCCCTGAAGGGGTGTTATTTTTATAATAACCTACTTAGTCTTTCGGAAACAAAGGTGATTCCGGCGGTATTACTGCTCCGACAAACACTTCATTAATTCTCTCAGCCGTACCAGGCAAAAACGGCTCGAGCATTCGATTAACTTGCAATAACTCAACAGCCAAGCTTATTAGACATTCGTTTAATTTTTCTATCTCACCATTTTTTGCCAAACTCCACGGTTTTTCTTCATCGATTCGTTTGTTCAAATCTTGTACTCTACCCCATACATAGTCGAAAGCTTTCGTATACTCATATTTATCCATCAAATTCACATATTCATCTGGGATTTCTACAACATCTGTCCTGCTTTTAACTTCCACGTTATTTTTATACATCAGCGTCGCAAGCCTTTGCACCAAATTCCCTAAATCATTTGCCAATTCGTTATTATACGCTTCTTCGTATTTTTCCCAAGTAAAATCTGAATCATTAAACATATCAATATGCCTCAGGAAGTAATATCGAAAAGCGTCCACGCCATGTCGCTCCAACACGTCCATCGGATCCACCACATTGCCAATCGATTTCGACATTTTCTGTCCATTCGACAAAATAAATCCATGCGCCAACAAGTGTCGCGGCAGTTCAAGCCCCATTCCTAACAGCATCGCCGGCCAAATAATTGCATGAAATCTCAGTATGTCCTTCCCCACAAATTGCGCCCTTGGTGGCCACCAATCATTAATATCCGTATCTGGATACCCCAACACAGTTAGATAATTAGACAACGCATCAATCCACACATACATCACCTGCTCCGGATCATCCGGCACAGTCACCCCCCATTCTAGCTGCGTCCGAGGCCTCGATATCGACACATCAGGCGAGTCTTCAAGCAACCTCAGCACTTCCTTCCGCCGGAACTCTGGCAAAATCACCATCCGACCAGACTCTATCGCTTCACAAATCTGCTCTTTAAAATCCGCTATTTTGAAATAATAATTTTCTTCAGACAATCTCTCGTAAGACTTCTGATGATCGGGGCAAATTCCGCCATTTTCTTCATATTCCTTATCAGTAATATACCTCTCACAGCCCGCACAATACCACCCTTCGTATTTGCCCATATATATATGATCGCTTAATCTTCGCCAGATATCCTGGCAACGTCGTTTATGTTCCGAATCAGTCGTCCTCACAAAATCCGTATAAGAAACATCCAACTTTTTAATAAAATTCTTAAATTCTTGTACATTTTCATTCACATACTGCTGTACCGGTATCCCATTCGACTCGGCCTTTTGATAAATCTTCGTACCATGCTCATCAGTTCCAGCCTGCAATCGCACTTCATCGCCAATCATCTTATGATAACGAGCACAGACATCAGCCTGACAATAATCTAGAGCGTGTCCAATATGCGGCCTACCATTAACATACGGTATAGCCGTAGTAATATATACTTTATTCATGAATATATTTTACAATACTTCACAGATATACGCAAGGTTCTCGTAGTTTGCCTGAACCGAATTTAACATTAGGCCGTCTTCACCGTCAACCTCAGTCGTTAATTCAAAATCCACTCCGCCACCAGTTTTCAGTCCAGCCGCATCAATCTGTTGCGAACTCACCTGCACAGCCCCATCAGTCATCGTACCATTCGCCGCAATCTCATCCGTATTCGCAGCGGCACCATCACCATACATTACAGACTTCGATAACGATAATGTATCCAGGTATTCATCAACAAAATTCGCCGTTACGCTCACCGTACCAGAAACAGCACCATTGTACGACAATAATTCCTCTGCCGTCATACTACGCGTACAACTCAAAGTGCTCTCAATAAGCTCATCACTACCAGCACCGCCACCTCCGCTCGGATTATTCTCAGGGCTATTCTCAGGATCATTATCAGTATTTTCGGCAATCGCTGGAGGGTTAACCGCTTTGCCAGAATCCCCGCCGCCAACAAGTTGCATAATCAACACTATTGCAAGTATCACCACGACAACCAATGCCACCGCAATCAATATAATTAAAGTTTTCTTATCGGTTTTCTTCTTCGTTGGTACAGGCGCCGCACCCTGCATAGATGAATTCACATCGGGTTGCGTAGCCGGATCCGTAAAAGATACGCTAGGTGTATTTGCCTTCGGGGCTGCAGCAAACGGGTTCTCTGCTGGCATTGTAGCACCATTATCCCCATCAGAAACACCTCCGCTAGGCATTGATACCGCCGATCCAATCGAGCCAGGTACAGGTTCAGCTGCCTTCATCGGAGCTTTCAATTCTTCTTCCACAGGATCAGGCTCCGGAGCCGGTTCCGGCATCATGATAGGATCAGTCGCCGCCACTCCAATATTCTGTCCTGGTTGGTATACCGGGTTCGTTCCAACACCCGGCTGAGCAACTGGGTTCACTGGGGTAGAAGACACCGGACTTGGTGTAGCTCCCATATTAGGCATAGCACTTCCAGCACCACTCGCACTAGGAGTCGCAGCAGTACCGCCCGCCGCAGGCGTACCCATCGACACAAAATCTTGATCCACCCCAGATGTCGATGCGGGAACAGGCGACGGACTTGGCATGGCACCCGGCACAGGACCAGAAGTAGGGTTAGATGTTGATGTAGGATTGTTAGTTGGCTCCATTTTGTATTCCTTACATTAAAATTATTATGCTTTATTCATTACTTACAATTATAGCATGTTTTCTAATTTTTTTTCAAAATTATTTTATCTACCCGAAAAACCGCCGCCCCCACCTCCGCCGCCAGAAAATCCTCCGCCTCCGCCACCCGAGAAGCCAGACGAAGAGCCCCCGCCCGAACTGGACATAGTACTCGCAGCCGTAGCATAACTCGCCGCCCGCGATACACTCCGTGTAATTTCTGAAGCAGTAATTCCCGACATCAAATAATCCGGTTCTTTCACCTCTTGAACTTCGCAATATTCCTTCATTTCATTCATCCAGCTCTCTTCCAGTCCAAACACCGCAGCATACGGCAACAACTTCTCATACAATTTCACAATTCCTTTCGCTGACACGTCGGCTCCATCCACACTCTGAAGCATTTTCATCCGTTCAGACTCTGCCATGCTGATATATAATTTCAACCCATCCATATACCGTGAAGCTCTCAACCCTGCCTCGGTATGCCCCTCGTACCTCTGCCTTTTATCGCTTAACCATATTAATATCGGCACTGTCACCACAATCATCGCAAGTATAGTTATGTAATATTCCTTATCAAACACCATATCTCTCCCATACTGCAGTTCATCAAGCCCCATCATCTCATTCAACATTCCCATAACCCATACTGCCAACATTACAGCCACAGGCACAATAACGATCGACATAGCTACCACATTTGATATACCTCGCTTACTGCTAGCACCTATTGTATATTTCTTTTCCACTAATCCATCCCGCTTCAAATCCTTCAGGATTTTACTCTCCATTGCCCTCCTTATCGCAATTAATTTGCTACTTGCCGCCCGACTCTTTAATTCTATCTTAGCATCATTAGTCAGAGCTCCCCCACCATTCAATATAGTTAACAAATCCACATATTCTTCTTTTACCCCCTCTAAATTCTTCACTATTATACCCCACTTCTTCTTGTCGATTTTTATAAACTCGATCTTTCTTGTCACCACCAGCTCCAAAAGCATTGCTACTTTTGCATCCTTCTTCTTACCCAAATAAATCTCTGTCATCTCCGTCAAATCATACTCTGCACTCGGCTGATATTCCGGTTTTACAAATAAACCTTTATAGAATTTCTCTTTATCCCGCGTCTTCACGTATTTCCATGTGCCTCGCCCAATCAAAGCCAAACATATAATCACAGCCACTATCGTTATCCATACATAGGTATAATCTTTTTCAGGTATTGGCACCACAAATGCCCCAGGTCTCAACTCGACATCAAACGTCATATTTTCATATGCTCCTAAATTCCGCGCCGTAAACTCTACCCCGCCCTCCATTTTCGTAATTTCGCACCGCCCGCTGCCCTTCTCTCCATACCTCCCCACATAGCACCAGTTATCACCAGTATAATCATTGAGCACATCCCCCACGAAATGTACTCTCGCCGTCACTTTTGCAAATCTCTGCATTGCCCCATTCCCATTCGTATCCCAATACAATTCCTGATATTCCTGAAAATCTGTCACTACTTTTTCGAACTCATACTCAAACGTATAGGTCTGACGACCCAACACATATTCCTCCGTTCCAGTACATACATTATAATAACCATCGCCTTTTTCGATGCTATAAATCGGCTCCGCCACACCATTCCGCGTTAATCTTAAATTATTCTCCGTCAAGCTTGGCAAAGTTATATTCGCACCCCCTTGATTCGTAAATGGAATTTGCCGACAAATCCCCTTATTTTGCGGATAGTCCGGAAAAACCGCCGTCACATTCTCTACGACTTTAAGGTGAGAAACCCCATCCTCATCTCGACTAAGATAATAATCCCCCACAAAATCACTAAATTCAAAGTCATTTACCCCAGCAAAAACCGGCTCTACTTGACAAATTAACATAAACATGATACAATAGAAAAACAACCTCATTATCTTCATATCTACTATTATACTATAATTCCTTACCGCCCCGCAATCAATTTTACAATATCATTTTCAACGAGCTTGTGCTATAATCAACGTATGGATAACAATAAAGTCATGATTGTCGGTACTGGGAATGTGGGCGCGAGTATCGCATTTGCTATCATGAATCAGCGCACCGCAGTCAATGAAATTATTTTAACCGACATTATCGCGAAAGACGCCGAAGGCGAAGCTATGGATCTTCGTGATGCTCTCGCCGTCGCCCCTAGCTACGTTAAAATCAGTAACGGCACCTATAAAGATGCCAAAGATTGCGACATCGTCATTATTACCGCTGGCGCTGCTCAGAGGCCAGGCGAATCACGCATGGAACTTCTTGCCAAGAACGTCAACATTCTCAAGGGCATGCTCGAACAAATCATGGCTAGCGGCTTCAACGGTATCATTCTTGTAGTCACTAACCCTATGGACATTCTCACTTACTATGCTTACAAATTCTCAGGGCTCCCCTCCGAACAAATCATCGGATCCGGCACCGTCCTCGATTCCGCCCGCCTCCGCACCCGCATTTCGAGCTATCTTCAAGTCAACCCTAAATCCGTCCATGCCTATCAAGTCGGCGAACACGGCGACACCGAATTAACCCTCTGGTCCACTGCTGACATCGGCGGACAAAAAGTCACTGATTTTCTTACCAGCGACCTCCGTAAAGATATCTCCGATTTCGTCAAAAACGAAGCCTACGACATCATCGACAAGAAAGGCGCCACTTATTACGGCATCGCCACTTGCGTAGTAGACATCTTAAACTGCATCTTCAACGATGAACTCCGCGTACTCCCGGTATCTTCATACGATCATTTTTCCGACACATCCTTCGGCTGGCCTACCGTCATCGGTCGCACTGGTATCATTCGCCGCCTCGATCTCAAAATCTCCGAACGTGAAGGCATCGAACTCCAGAAATCCATCAACACCCTTAAAAAAGCCATCAGCTCAGTAAGGTTCTAATTTAAAAAGTTCCAAATATTTTAAATTAGAGCTTTATTGCAACGATTGCATATATAAAAGCAGCTCTTCTTTCACAAATTCATCAGTTACCCTCTCAAGCTCTTCAAGGAATTTCGGTACCTGACGCCGAAGACGTTCAGTACGGTATTTCTCGTACGCTTCCGCCTCCGATTCCGATAAAGTCTCTGGATAATTTCGCCCCTTATAATGGAGCAATAATTCCGGCAACCTAACGTCATCAAACTCCGGATGAAAATCCGCCAGCTTATTTGGCTCCGCATTCCGCACCGCCGCCACCTTAATCCTGTCCGAATTATCAAGAAAACCATCATATAACGCTTCCTCCGGCTCACTTGCAGGCGGAAACTCTGGTCGTTTCTCATAGTGCATTCGCATCTGCTCCGCAAATTCCGGATGTTTCATCAATGTTTGCAAATTCTCCTCCACCCCCTCGCGTGTTAATCCAATCTTATCCCACCCGTCATTACTGTCAAGCACTTTCATCGGCGCCACCGCTGGGCATTTATTGTAGCATAATTCCTTCACGATCGGAAACACGCTTCTAGAAGCGGGCTCAGTTAAGCCCTGCCTAGACTCCAAAACCTTTTCCATATTATATCGCAAATCATATACCAGCACATTCCCATTTCGCCCCGGCGCAAGTGGCCATACCACCGTAGTCTTATTAAATTCATTTGCGTATCGCCCTGATGCATACACTATCGGCTGCGGATTCTGTAGATTCACCAACTTCTGTACTTCTCGCTTGTCCCGCATCCGATAAAGATACTCAAATAGCTTCGGCTGTCTATCTCTTATTAATCTCGCCACTGCAATCGTCGCATACACGTCCGACAGCGCATCATGCGCATGCTCATGCTCCACGCCATTTAATTTCGTCAATAATTCTAATCGGTTCGTCGGCTTCCCCTCCGCCGTAAACGGCCATTCTATCCCTTCCGGTCGTAGCGCCCTCGTCAGTCGCACCACATCCAGTATATCCCACCGACTCCGTCCATCCTTCCATTCCCACTCATATGGCTCATAAAAATTCCGCCACATCATCGCCCGCATAAACTCGTCATCGAACCTCACCGTATTATACCCCACCGCTACCGTATTCGGTATAAAAATCTCTTCATTCGCGCACCGACAAAACTCCGCCTCGCTCAACCCATCCAATAAAGTCACCTGCGGTGTAATTCCCGTGACATTAATCGCACCAGGGCTTGGCAACGCATCGTTCGTCATTTTTACCAATATATTCACCGGCTCACCCATAGGGTTCAGCTCCATATCAGTCCGCTGACCTGCAAATTGCATCACTCTATCTTCTCGCGCCTTTAGCCCCGAAGTTTCCAAATCGTAAAAGAAAAACGTCTTATTCATACCCATATTATACCCAAAAATTCTAAATTGAACAACAAAATCACCAACAGAGGTAAATACTCCACACAACAGGGGTAATTACCGTATTGACAATTTATGCCGCTTGTGGTATAATAAGAATATTGAGTAGGCAATGCCAACTCAATAAGTACATTAAGAGAGAACCGGCGCAGCCGGTGATAAAAAACAGGGGGAATCGGAAATGAAGAATAGTTTTTATCACAAGATGGGTGTAATAGACATGCTCGCAGGCAACTACTGGGTAATAGTTGCAGTAGTATTCATAGCCGTGGCCATTATCGTCGCCGTAAACCAATACAACATCAGAGACAACCGTCTCGTCAAACATTACGGCGATGCGCTCTATTTCATATTGAGCGCTGCTGCCACACTGACTATTACCGTGCTGCTCATAATCGAGTCACACGCTGGTATCGTCCAGCTACTCGATAACTGTCTTCGCGGCAATGAGTCACCATTGTTAAGCGTCATACTAATGCCCTTCGTGGCAATGACGCTCGGCATCGCTTTCGGTGTTGTTATCGCCATAATCGGCGACATAGCCGCTAGCCTTCACAAGCGAAGTCTCGCCAAAAAGCTTCGCTTTGCCACCAAGGCCTGCCACAAGACAAACCGCCATCGGATCCGCCGCGGGCAGCCCACCGGCAACCCGCGCCCCGGCGCCACGCGACCGACGCACTACGACGCCACCCGTGACACGGCGAACCATCGACCAGCTAACCGGGTTAGCGCCGGTCAAGGCATGCGCCAGCGCTAACACTCTCAACCCCCGAACTCACGTTCGGGGGCTTTTTCTTTATACAGTTACTGCTGGCTCATCATCTCTTCGTAATCAATTCCATACTGCGCATACTGCATTTTCATAAATGCCGTATCCAGCTCCTGCGCCATCGACGAAAGTGGTTCTTCCTTTGCCACCGCCATTATCATAAATCTCAGCGGCTTATTATACCCACCGCATATTTCCATCGATTCTCCATAAGCCAACTCCCCCGGCACCGTAATTCGCCGAATCCCCCCAAGCTTCATACCCTCAACACCAGTATTCCATCCTTCAATCATCCCAAGTGACGCATCTAGCACCTTTGCGAAAGCCGTCGGGTTGTCATTATCGTCAAAAGACGAATCAAATATCGTTTCGTCAGCACACCATCCCACATAATATGCTAGATAATCCGAATCTCCTTCCTCAAGTATCTTTCCCGACCCTTCTTTCAGATCTTTCGTCTGTACGCCACCTTCGTTCGCCGTAGTCTCATTATAAGCCTTGATTTCTGATTTATACTTCATAAATTTATCAAAATCCCCCTTAGTCGCTGTCTTAAACTCCGCCACCTTTGTATCGTATTCATCCTTATATTGCTGCGCCTTTTCCTCACTAATCTGCGATTCCTCTCCCGTGCTCGCATTGGATCCCGACCCTCCTGCCACGATCAATGCATATCCCGCTATCATTGACCCCAGCATCAATATCGCAATAAATCCAATAAAAATCCGCTGCTTCGGGCTTGTCTTTAACTCTTTTTCTTCCATAATAACTCCTATCTTTTAGAGAATTATAGCATAGAATACCCTTTTCGGTGAACATAAATAAAGATTAAACCAGATTCGTTTACGTAATTATTACAACCTAACAATGAAAAAATATCCCCAGCCCGAAGGACGAATAAGGATATTTTTTCTTGACTTATATTGTGATAATTACAAGCAAACAAGCCCAAAGCTCACCAAAAAGGATATTCTATGCTTCGTTCTTTTTGGTAGAACGCTTAAGGATTGCAACTTTTCTGAAGCTCCCGCCAGCCTTCTTGAGCGCCTCAACAGCGGTCTTCGAAGCGAACTGAGTTTCAAGCTCGATTTTTGCAGTTAATTCACCACGAGTGATTACCTTTACCTTTACGAAAGGCGAAGAAATCAACGCCGCTTCTGCCATAACAAAATTATCAACCTTCCCAGAAAGCTCGTTCAATCGATCAGTATAGACCACCTCGGCCTTCGGATGAATCGACTTGAAGCCCTTAAGCTTCGGCACGGCCTGCATAATTGCTCGTTGACCGCCCATGAACCCTGCCGGCATCTTACGATGTCCAGTACGAGCTTTTTGCCCCTTAGTACCACGACCAGCAGTCTTACCTTGACCAGCCGAGATGCCACGACCTTTACGAGTCGGACGCGTATTTTTCGAAACATTCAAATCATTGTATTTCATTACTTAGTCTCCTTTTTCGTGGTCGACTTTTTGGCGGCTGGCTTTTTCGTACTGGCAGCATCTTTTTTCGCAGGAATTTTTGCAGCCTTCTCAGTCTTTCCATCCTTTGCGCTAGCCCTATCAGCCTTCGCGCCAACCCATTCATTCCTCGGCACCTGCGCACGCAGCCCTTCAATCACTGCATAGGCAATATTCACCTTATTAGTCGAACCAAGCGACTTTGAAATTAAATTCTTCACGCCAGTCAACCCCATAATTGAACGCACCGTACCGCCAGCGATAATACCAGTACCTGGCGCAGCCGGCTTCATCAACACATCCGCCCCAGTCACCTTTGTGCGTGACTCATGACAGATTGTTTCACCATCCATGTTAAAAGTAATCATTGATTTTTTTGCTTTTGAGGTAGCCTTTGCTACCGCAGTCGTCACATCGTTACCCTTAGCAACACCTACGCCAACCTTATTCTTATGGTTACCAATTGCAACCAAAGCTTTAAATCGCATCCGGCGACCACCCGCTACCGTTCGTGACACGCGATCCACTGCAATTGTAATTTCATCAAACTCTTTCGGTCCTGCATCGGCACGCACGCGGTCACGACGATTTCGTCGCTCCATCCGCTTGCCTGAGATATCACGAGTCTGCCGCGTCGCCGCGGTCTTATCATCCATCTTTAGCGTACCAGACTTATTAATTACCTTAGGAGCTTTATTTTCTACTTTTTTATCAGCTTCTGCCATATTAGAACTCCAATCCTTCTTTGCGAGCTGCATCAGCCAATGCTGACATTCGCCCTGCATATAATTTAGCGCCGCGGTCGAACACTACCTTAGAAATCTTTACCGCTTTAGCCTTTTTAGCAATCTCCTTGCCAATTTCCGCAGCCTTCTCAGCCTTCGACCCAGTCATCTTACTACCGACTGTGGTCGCATAAGCTAGCGTAGTCTTCTTGTCGTCATCAATAATCTGTGCCACAATGTGCTGATTCGAAAAATGCACTGTAAGACGTGGCCGCTCCGCCGTGCCATGAATCTTCGCGCGCGTGCGCTTTGCCCTAAATACGCTTTTCATTATTTTTTACCTGCCTTTCCAGCCTTGCGGATAATCACTTCGTCCACATACTTTATGCCCTTACCCTTGTAAGGTTCTGGCTTCTTCAAGCTTCGAATCTCTGCCGCCACTTGACCGACTTTCTGTTTATCGATCCCGCTAACAGTAATCTCCATCTTATTAGTAGCGAGCTGTACGCCTTCTGGAGCTTTATATTTCACTGGGTGAGAGAACCCAAGCGCCATTTCTATCTCCTGACCACCGCCCGACAAGCGGAACCCCACACCATTAATTTCTAGTTTTTTCTCGTAGCCTTTGGTTACGCCGACCACTGCATTATTAAGCAATGCCCGCTGTAAACCATGCCAGGCCCGAGACTTTGGCTCGTCATCCTCACGGGTAACAGTCGCCACGTTGCCATCGATAGCAACCTTTGTCTTTGGCTGCACCGGCACAATGAGCTGACCCTTCGGGCCTGCAACAGTAATTTCGCTGTCGCCGACCGTAATTGTCACTCCCGCCGGAATTTCGATGGGTTGTTTTCCGATACGACTCATTTGTCTCCTTTACATTAATATTCTCCCAATTATATCACAAAATCCCCCTAATTACAAGGGGGATTTCTGTGTGATGAAGACGCGCAATTAAGCTATTTGCGCTTCGCGAACTTCACCGCTCCGGCTAGCCCAAGTACGACAAGCATTGTCATTACTGGAATTAACATACTTGCAGTTACCGAAGCTTCAGCAGAAGCAGCCGCACCTGTATCTGGAGCAGTTGGCTTCAGAGTATCCTTATATGCCACTGCATAAGTAGAGAATTTATCCGAGATTACATAGATCACACCATCTTCGATATAGAAGTCTACACCCTCCACCAACACTTCCGGCTCTTCACCATCATGCATCCGTACTACATAATAGGTTCTAGCGTAACCAGTCTCTGGATCAGTAGTTTTAGCAAGCGCAACTGTGAGTTTACCATTCAACTTATGTACCAAGCCAAGCGAATATTCTTCTTCACCTTCCTCACCTTCGTAGGTTACATACATCTCCACTGTCACGTCATAGTAGTCAACGTTGTCTACGCCGTATGGATTCAATACTTTAAGTATCGCATTCTTTACATCGGTTTCTGGAGTTATCTCTTCAACATTCACTCTAGTACGAATTACATCTCCATACGCTACCGCCTCATTCAGGTTCTCAAGCGTTGTCTGCCATTCCGAACCAAATATCTCTTGAGCCTTATTAAACGTTGCATTCTCACCAAGAATATCATTCACGACACCCATCACGGTTTCGAAATCAACTTCTTCGCCACTAGCCATTGATTCCATGATAGCTTCCCAAACCTTCTGCTCCAATTCAGCTAAAGCCTCCGGATCATTGGTCAACTCTTCCACCTTGTCGAATAAATCTTCCAAGGTTTCATCAATCACTACATTATTGTTAGGCGTAGATTCCGGAGCCATATCATAAATCGCAATAGTTACGCGCTTCAATGGTTCCTTCTGTCCTTTACTAAATTTATGGAACAAAGTTACAGTCCTCACTCCAAGCTCCATTCCAGTAGTGTCGTACGTGACTACACCATCCTCTACTATCAAAGATTCTGGATTGCTATTGTCGCGTGCTGAGTCCACACTCCAAATCGAATCAGAAGTAATGGTCAACACTTCACCCGCACGTACCAGTTTGAAATCATATGCTCGTGCGACCACATAGAATTCACCTTTTTCTACTTCACGGAAACCATGCTCCTTCGCCGAAAGATTTTCAATCCTTACAGTATATTTTCCCTCCTCTTCAGGCGTAAATTCAAAATCTTCTGCGCTATCATTCGGATAAGCAGTGGTCGTACGCGAGATTTCCGTCGTATCGCCATTCTCGTCCGTTCGAGAAATCACGACCTCCACATCACCATAAGTATTAGCCGAATTAATTGTATACTCGTACGCATCACCTAAGTCTAATATTTGACCCTTTTCCGCTTCTGCATCAAGGTTAAACACCTCGAACGTCGCAGTGTATTCACCAGCCAAACCACCTTCACCATGATTCATCGTATCGGTATATTTAACGGTATATTTTCCTGGCTTATTAACTATAACTTTACCATTTTCAATATCTACCGTAATTCCACTAGCATCACCTTCAGTTACCGTATAATCAATCTTTGCCATATCGGCAACTTTTTCATTAAGTCTATCCGCAACTACTACCTCGAACTCGTTCTTACCATCCTTCATCTCCCCATAATACTCAGTCTGCTCTGGCTTTACCATATCATATACATAAATAGTCACTGTCTTTGTGTCACGCACTTCACGAGTAGCCGCATTAAAGCGATCCGGTCCAGCATACGCGTAAAATTCAACTTCATACTTATCAGCCTCAGCACCACTCCATAAAGCATAGTACTTCGAATTACTACTCTTCAATATCTCAAACCCAGTCACTGAGTCACCAGCTTGGGTCTCTTCCCAATATTTATTCAAAGCAGTAATCATTTTGTCTAAGACATTAGTATCACCTTTAACAATATGGTACTCAGATTCTTCCACCGTAAAGTCAATCGCATATACCGTCACGGTCCTGCGTGCTGTACCATCACCAAATGTCACCTTGTACTCACCCGCTTCGTTCACCTTGATTTCAAACTGGTCATCACCCACCGACGTCACTTCTACGCCATCAGAGGTAGCCCCATTCGCATCAGTCACCCTCACGTCACAATATTCACCAAACAAGAATACATTTCTACAAATATTACCAAAAGTATTCTTTTCTTTTACTGTAATTGTTGCCGCTTCACCATCCTTCTTAATATAAAGCTCGTTCGCCGAAGTTTCAATTTCATGTACCCGAATCGTCACCTTGCGTGATGCAATCTCTACGTTATTTATTACATCCGCAAAAGACAATTCATATTCATCGCCAGCCATATCATCTGGTACCTTCACGGACCAGTATCCATCATTCAGCCTATTTATTTCGAATCCTAAATCATCCAGATAATTCACGGATGTTTGATCATATTCCTCCCCTATTTTAAAACTAATCGTATCACCCTGAGCTACATCGTAATCGAAACTATCAAACATACCCTCTGAATATTTCGATACTATTACCTTGAATGTTTCGCTGGTTCCACCAAAAGTATCTTCATATCGTACAGTTACCGTAGCTTCGCCAGCATTTCCAGACCAGAAATCCGATGAAACCACCTTCCCATTCACATTAATCAACGGACTATTCTCACTCAAAGTATAGTTTGGCAAATTCTCGTCAGCAAGTTCGACAGAAACACTGCTACCAACATTCACGCTACGAGGCATAAGAAACAACCGGTTTGCCGTAACAACAACAGTTTCTGGATTCTGCAGAGCATACACCTTGACTTCAACAGATGCAACCTCATTACCATTCACATAATATTTAACAGTCGCGGTCCCTTTAGCGCTCGCCTTGATTTTCCCTGTGTCAGCTGCTTCGTCATCAACACTCGCGTAATCTTCGCCACTTGTCACGCTCGCAGTCACCACCTCGGCATTACCGATTTCTGCCACACGTGAATCGTTAAGTGCAGCTTCCGCACCCTCGACCATCGTAATACTCTCGGCTGTCTCAATCGTATACACATGCACTGTTACTGGAATTTCAGCAACATTATTTGTCCCTTCCACTGTCAAGGTATACATTATAGTAGTATTGCCAGCACTCTCCCCCTTAATGCTGTATCCATCCACAGAGGCTATACTATCATCATCCGATGTAGCCCTCACCACGATACTATCTGTGTCACCTAATTCAACTCCACTATATGTAGTCACATCAACCGCATTACCGTCAATGAATAGTTCGTCTTCGGTTACATCATATACGTATATATCCACCGACTTTGACATTTCTTCATAATTTCCACCAACATTTGTTGAGAAGGTCAAAGTAGTCTTACCGGCATTTGCTCCAGTGATTGTATATACACCACTCTCGGCTGTTGCAGCAATGATAGCATTACCAGTAGTATTATCTGTTACACCCCAATTACTATCCGTGCGAATTGTTGCCGTTTCGCCTTTTTTGATTAAAATTGGAGCGACATCCTCATCTACGTTAAAATCATACACATACACTGTGAACTCAGCCTGCGATTTTGCATCATCGTCGAAAGTTACCGTTACAAGTGCTTCGCCTGATTTAATAGCTTTAATACTCTTACCATCTACGATTTCAATTGCATCACCATCGGATGACAAAGTCCAATTTATACCCCATTTGTTTGACTTTATGTCAGTCATCTCCTTAGTGGTTCCAACCTGCATCACCTGATCATTCACACCTTGAATCTCGTAAGCCAAGAATTTCACATGCACAGTGTCTCCACTGTTGTTTCTAACATCTATCTCTTTACGCCCCTGCTTTAATGCAGTAATGTAACCGACATATTCATCATTTTCCTCTTCAACCTCAATCACAACGTCAGAAGAAACATCAGCACCACTACTATTTAACACATCGTAATTGAACTGAGAAAGTTCAACTGGCGTTGCGCGGAAAAGCTCAATTTTATTACCAACAGCTGCAACTATAGTTTCCTTAGCTGTCAATTCCGAAGTTGAACCCACTCGCCAATAATTTGCAGTTTCAGCAAAGCTATACACATCCAGACCATCCGCTTCATAACCAGTAGGGTCTGCGCCAAAAACTCCGCCATTAATAGTCGTTATAGATTGCAGACTATTACTCTTAGTAATTCCACTGGTTACTCCACGAAAATCACCATTATTAATCGTCAAGGAGCTATTAACTCCCCCACCAGCATATGCCTTGTTGGCAATATAATTACCGGTAAAGGCCCCATCATTAATTGTGATGGTATCAGTTGAATTATTTTCAGCAGGATGCCCCAACCCGAAAATCGAATCGCTAGCCGTAAAAGTCCCATCGTTCACAGTAACACTGCCGCCAACCGCATTAATCAAGCCGCGGTATTCACCGCCATTAATAGTCAAGCTCCCGTTTACCGTAATTAAAGCCCTTCCACTATCATACAACCCACCGCCACCTATTGAATCGATAATATTAACACTAGCATTGCTGCTTACAATTAAGGCTTGTCCATTACTACCAGCGTTTATCTTATGCCCATTCAGATCCAGTGTTGCGCTTACCACACCAGATACTGCATGCCCCACATTCACTCCACCAAAAATATCCCCGCACAACTTTACATTTTCGCCAGCGTCCAATGCTATCCTCAACGCCGTAGAAGTTGTCGGCCCTTCGCAAGACTCACCATCCGCCCATGCCTCCGCAACTGGTACCACGGGCATAGCCGTAAGCGTCAATACGGCCGCTGAGCCTATATAACTCCCGCGCTTTAATTTTGATATTATTTTCATACCTTTATTTCTCCTCCTTTAGGTTATGATTTTTATATCTCGAAAACATTCCGTTTCCGAGTAGACAAAATAAGCCCGGGAACCCACCCAAGCCCTTTCTTCCCTACTCTATTTTGCCTCAATTCTATCGCAAATCATTTCACATTGCAACGATAAGCTCAACAAAAAATAGCCCCGAAGGGCTATTTTTATTTTACCAAACTTTGACTAAGATTTCACCGCCAAGTCGGTTTTTCTTCGCTTCACGACCAGTCATCAAGCCTTTCGAGGTAGATACAATAATCATACCACGACCAGACTTAATCGTCGGCAATTCATCCGCTGCCGAATACACTCGACGCCCCGGCTTTGATACTTTTGTAATCTCATTAATCTTCGCATTAGTTCCCGGCTCAAAAATCACAACTTTAAGCATCCCACGTGGTTCCCCAGGAGTCACCTCATAGGAAGCAATATATCCGTTATTTTTAAGCACCTCAATTACCCCCACTTTAAGCTTAGAAGTAGGTACGAAGACTTCATTCTTGCCCACCATTACGGCGTTACGAATCCGTGTAATAAGGTCAGCAATTTGATCTGTAGATTGTAATGACATATTTCTCCTTTCTCCTACCAGCTACTCTTAGTTACGCCCGGAATTTCACCTTTAGAAGCTTTCTCCCGGAAATTAATACGCGACAAACCAAACCTACGCATATAACCACGCGGGCGACCATCGAGTAGATCGCGATTCTTTAGCCGCGTTGGTGAAGAATTACGTGGAAGTTTTTGCAAACCTTCCAAATCACCCGCGGCTTTTAGTTCGGCACGCTTAGCTTGATATTTTTCATACATTTTACGCCGTTTCTCATCACGAAGTACTGCAGATTTCTTAGCCATACTATTTTGCCTCCTTCATAAACGGCATACCAAAGAGTTCTAGCAATTTAGTGCTTCCTTCCTTTGAACCATTTTTAATAATAAACGTTACCTCCACTCCATGCAACACCGATGCATCTTCAAAGGTAATCTCTGGGAATACTGTTTGTTCTTTCAGCCCCAAATTATAATTGCCCTGCGCATCAAATGCCGTCCTGGAAACTCCGTGAAAATCTCGTACGTGCGGCAAAGCCACATTAATCAATCTATCCACGAATTCATACATTTTGTCATTTCGAAGAGTCGTAAGATAACCAACTGGTGCTCCCATCCCCTTCCGAATTTTGAATGTTGCAATCGACTTCTTTGCAAGTCTCGAAGTTGGCGCCTGACCAGTAATCTTAGCCAGAGTCAGCTCCACCGTTTCAGTAAAACGCTTATCTTCACGCTTTTTGCCTACGCCGCAAGACACTACCACCTTCTTAAGTTCCGGCGCTTGACTTACATTTGCAAGTCCAAGCTCCTTCACAAGCTTCGCCTTCAGCTCATTATTATAGAGAGCCTTAAGGCGTGGTTGTGCTTGTGACTTCGTAGTCTTAGCAGCCGTCTTCTTTTCCGCCATTATTTAGCTCCTTTCTTTTTGCTCTTCTTGGTGTCATTTTTCTTAAATTGACTAGCTTCGACCAGCTTCAAGTTCGAAAAATCAATTCCTACATGAATAGTTTTCTTACCGCCGGCTGGATTCAAATACGACTTACGCATATGTCGCTCCACCAGTCCTACCCCCTCTAGCATCGCCTTACCGGCTTTGCGATCAATCGCCACAATTTTAGCCTCAGTGCCCTTATGGCTTCCAGAAATTACTAAGACCTTATCGTTAATCTTTAAATTCTTCGCCATTAGAGTACCTCCGGTGCTAAACTAATAATCTTTGTAAAGCCAGCGTCACGAAGCTCCCTAGGAATCGGACCAAACACACGCGTTCCCTTCGGAGTTTTATCGTCGTTTACAAGTACGGCTGCGTTTTCATCGAATCGGATAGTCGAGCCATCTGGTCGACGAATCGGCGCTACGGTTCGCACTATTACTGCACGTACCACAGCCTTTTTCTTTACGTTACCATTAGGCGCTGCCTCTTTAACCGAGCAAGTAACGATATCACCCACTCGTGCGTAACGTGCCCTAGTGCCGCCAAGCACCCGAATCACTCCAAGTTCCTTCGCGCCACTGTTGTCGGCAACTTTTAATCTAGTTTCTTGTTGTATCATTATGCATCCTCCCCTTCAGCAGCCTTCTCAGCATCAGTCTCATCAACCTCAGCAGCTTTTGCTGCTTTCGCAAGTTCATCAGCTCCAACTTTCTTTTCGTGCGCCACCTCAGTGACACCTTCTTTCAACTCTACTGTACCACGTGATTTTTCCAATACCTTGACCAAAGTATATGATTTTGTCCTCGATAGTGGCCTAGTCATCGCAATCTCCACTCTGTCACCTTTATTGGCTTCATTCTTTTCATCATGAGCCGTATATTTACGAGTCTTAGTATATTGCTTGCGATAAAGTGGATGAGTTTCTCGACTTACGATCGAGACGGTAATGGTCTTGTCGCGAGCATCGGAAGTTACTGTACCAATCAAAGTATGTGCCATCTTAGAACTCCTCCTTCTTAATTATTTTGCATCTTACCGGCAATTTATGTGAAGCGAGTCTAAGGGCTTCACGCGCTTGCTCCTCAGTCACATCAGCAATTTCAAACATTACTGTACCGGCTTTCACCTTAGCTACGTAAAATTGCGGCTCGCCCTTACCGGAACCCATTTTCACATCCAAAGGCTTCTTCGTTACTGGTGTATGTGGGAAAATCCGAATCCAAATTTTACCACCACGCTTAATATAACGATTGATTGCCTGACGAGCTGCCTCGATTTGACGTGAAGTAATCCGTTCGTTATCGAGCGACATCAAACCAAATTCACCAAACGCCACGGTATTACATCGAGTTGCAATACCTTCATTTTTACCTTTGCGAACCTTACGATGCGCAAGTTTCTTTGGAATCAATATAGCCATATTATTTCTCCCCCTTATAAATCCAGACCTTTACCCCCACAATACCAGCAATAGTCGGTGCATGATGACAATAAAAGTCAATATCTGCCCGAAGCGTGTGTAGCGGCACCGAGCCCTCAATGAACTTCTCACGACGACTCATTTCAGCCCCGTTCAAACGTCCTGCCACCTCGATACGCACACCTTTGGCCCCAGCATTCATAGTTGATTGCAAAGCCATTTTCACTGCTCGACGAAAATTCATCCGCTTGCCAAGCTGAAAACCAATATTCTCAGCTACTAGTTTCGCATTCAGTTCTGGTTTCTTAATTTCTTCTACGTTGATACGGACTGGACCATCAACGATTTTTTCAATTTGTTTTTTGAGCTCATTAATACCTGCACCTTGCTTACCAATCACTGCTCCAGCCTTCGCTGTCAAGATAGTGACGGTAGTAAGGTTAGCAGAGCGCTCAATATTAATCCGCGCGATAGTTGGACGCGCTTTGAAACGCTCCTCAATCGTCTTACGAATCTTGTCGTCTTCCACTAGCCAGCGACGAAAATCACTCTTGCGGGTAAACCACTTCGAGGACCAATCACGGCTCAGCTGAAGGCGGTAAGAGATGGGATTAACCTTCTGACCCATATTACTTTTTCTCCTTCGTTTCCGCCTTTTTAGCTTCCGACTTACTTGCTTCAGCCTTCTCAGCGGTTTTCTTTACTTTTTCTTCGCCTGCGACCTCAACAAAAATGTTGGACGAAATCTTCTCATACGGTAACGCACGACCTCTCGGAGCTGGTTTGTATCGACGCATCCGCGAACCACTAGTCACGAAAATTCGTGCAATTCGCACCGTCTTCGGATCAATTGACGCCTTCGAATTGTTCAATAGATTTGCATTAGCCGATTCAATAGCCTTCCGCACTGCTCGTGCAGCTCGTCGTGGGGTATGTTCCAAAATGATCACAGCGTCCGCCACGTAGCGATCACGGACAAGCGCCGCCACCACATTAGTCTTGCGTGGCTGCGAATCAATCCCTTTTTCATATGCATGTGCAAAATATGTCTCTGCCATAATTTATTTTCCTTTCGCCGCCGCTGCCTCAGCTGCTTTTTTGCCACCATGGCGCTTAAATTTACGTGTAGGGGCGAACTCGCCGAGCTTATGACCCACCATATTCTCTGAAATAAACACCGGGACATGAACTTTACCATTATGCACGGCAATCGTCCGACCTACCATTTCCGGTGAAATTGTCGACGACCTAGCCCAGGTCTTAATTACAGTACGGTCATCGCTGGAAAGCGCGGCAATTTTCTTTGCGAGTTTATAGTCTACAAATAGACCTTTCTTAAGACTCCTCGACATTATTTCCTCTTTCCTTCGTGGCGACTGCGCACGATCATTTTATTAGTTTTCTTATTGTGACGAGTACGGTAGCCCAGAGTAAGTTGACCCCATGGAGTACGAGGCGCCTTACCGCTACCATGACGACCACCATCACCACCACCATGCGGGTGATCAGTTGCATTCATCACGACACCACGTACCGTCGGACGAATACCCTTACGGCGACGACGACCTGCCGCACCAATCTTCACATTCTGATGCTGGACATTCGATACAGTGCCAATCGAAGCGGCACATCCCACCAGCACCTTACGCACTTCGCCAGATGGCATCCTGAGCGTAGCATAGCCATTCTCTTTTGCCATCAACTGCGCTTGTGCTCCGGCCGCACGTACCATCTGTGCACCCTTGCCAGGATGCAACTCAATTGCATACACGAAAGTACCAACCGGTATATTCTCCAACGGCATTCGGTTGCTATTTTCTACTTCAGCCTCCACACCAGTCTTAAAAGTAGTCCCCTTTGTCATCTTAGTATCGGCCAATACATAATAATATACGCCATTCTCATCCTTCACACGAGCAATTCGTGCCGACCGATTCGGGTCATATTCAATCTCTTCAACCGTAAAAGTAAGGTTAACCGGTAATTTATAAGTTACGATGCGATAATGGCGTTTAACACCACCACCACGATGTCGTACCGTAATCCGACCCTGGTTGTTCTTACCGGCCTGTTGCTTTTTTGCCCTGAGCAACGACTTCATTGGTTTATTCGTCGTAATCTGGTCAAAATCCTGAGTCGTCTTTTGACGCTGTGCCGGCGTAATTGGGCGATATGCTTTAATAGCCATTATTTATTCTCCTTCCCTGCATTCTTGTCCGCCTTTTTAGCCTCTTTTTCGACTTTCTTGGCTTCCTTTGCGCTGGTTTTATCTTCATCTCGTTCGCTAGTATCATCGAATACTTTAATCGAATCGCCATTCACTAGCTTAACGTAAGCAAATTTCTTGTCTTTTCGATAAGTAATACCAGGATAAGCGTGCTTACCCTTACTATATTTCGTCTTCTTGCCTTTGCGAATCAAAGTTCGCACTTCTTCAACCTTAACGTCAAATTCTTTCTCAACTAACTTAGCAATTTCTTGCTTACTCATAGTACGTTCTACAGGAAATACATAAGTCCTATTGGTTTGTTCGAGATAACTTTTCTCAGTAGCTCTTGGCTCTAAGAGATTCAATTTTACTGCTTCTACCATATTATCTCTCCTCTCCGATTAGCCATGACTCAATCGCTGGCAAAGCCTTCTCGACAATCACAATCACATCAGCATTCATAATGTCAAATGTATTGAGGTACGTCGGACGCACTACCTTCAGATTTGCAATATTATTGGTAGCCCTCAAAGTCAATTCGTCTTTCTCAGGAACCACAAGCAATATATTTGCGTTTACGTCAACTTTATTATCTAATAGTATCTTAATGGTTTCTTTTGTCTTGCCGTCCTTAATCGCAAAATCCGCAATCGTCACCACGGCCTTATCTGCATTTTTCATCGAAAGAGCTTGGCGCACTGCTAATTGCTTAGAGCTGCGCGAAATCTTCTTAGTAAAGTTCTCGTTACCAGTACGACCAAAGGCCACGCCACCATGCCGCCAAATTGGGTTACGTGTTGAGCCAAAACGTGCCCTACCGGTACCCTTCTGCTTCCATGGCTTTTTACCGCCACCACGTACTTCACCACGCTTTAAAGTTTTGGCGTGCGACGAACGCGAATTGGCAAGATACGCATCGTAAGCGAGCTTCACGAGTTCATGATTTTCTACGGTTAGACCAAAGATATCTTTATTTAGTGTAGCCATACTACTCCTTTCCCTCTACGCTTACAATACCCTTACGCGGACCAGGCACTGCCCCCTTGAGGCCAATTAAATTGTTCTCTACGTCAACATAAGCCACCACCAAATTCTTAACGGTCACTTGGTCATGACCCATCCGACCTGGCATCTTTTTACCCTTCCAGACTTTCTGTGGATACATCGAGCCAATTGAACCGACTCGGCGAATATTACCCTTAAAGCCGTGGGTATTACGCGATTCATTAAAGTTGTGTCGTTTCACCGTACCAGCAAACCCTTTACCTTTGCTTGTACCAGTTACCGCCACCTTGTCGCCTAATTTGAAACTTTCGACCGTGAGGTTATCCCCCAGCTTCATCCCCTCAGGAATCACATCTACGCGAAATTCCTTCAGGATCTTAGGACTAATATTTTCTCCAGCCTTCTTAACGTGACCGGAAACCGACTTGCTCAGATTCTTACCCTGACCGTAGCCCACTTGCACAGCATTATAACCGTCGGTTTCGACAGTCTTTATCTGAGTCACTGCACACGGACCAGCTTGGAGGATAGTCACCGGGGTAACTACACCGTCTTCGCCGATAATCTGGGTCATACCAATTTTGGTGCCGAGAATGACTTGCATTCTATTCCTTTCCTTTAATTTTTTGCTCTCCACGCCCCTGTAAGGCGCACGATGTATTTTTGCCTCTGTACACCAGGCAAAATTACATCATTAAAACTAGACTTTTGACCGGTTTCCCTATTGCGGGACCTTGTCTCATGTCTAGATGTAACCCCACCATTATATCACACTTTTCCCACCTTGTGAACCCCTATTTTTTATATAATAAACTTTGCAACTAACATAAAATCCCCCGGTCACCACGGACCGGGGGTCACTGAATTTAAGTTACTTATCTCTGACAAGGCGCACACGATATGCTTCACGTGCGGCAGAACCACAAGTACCAACATACTCGCACCCATACACCCTATCTTTTTCCTTCAGAAAGTAAAAATAACGGTTAAGCGCAGTGGGATCCCGAGAATCGTCGTTCACTCCACAACTAGAAGCATAGCAACCACTATTTCCGACATTATGAATAAAGCTAGGGTCATGAGGATGCCAGTTATAATCGCTAACATCATCTTCCTGCACATACCCACCATAGACCAACCCCAATTTAGTCATTAATATTCTATGATCGGTATCGCCATCCTCAGTTCCGAACTCCTCTAGCAACATATGCCACTCGTCGTCAGTTGGTAAGCGCCAGCCTCCGAGCGGGTCATAGTCGCCACTTTCGTCTTTAGACACTCTAGGCATCTTAAACGCCTCGAATTCATCTCGGGTCCAATAAAGCTTCAAGTTATTAGCCTCGACAACCCATAAATCTTCCGGAGCAACAATAATACCAAGCCGCTCAGAGTACACACCATTATCAGCCCAAGCATCAAAACTAGGGCACGCTTCACTTCCTCGTTTCTTCAACACGTCATGCATGCCGATTTCTTTACTTAAATCCATTTAAGGTTCACCCCTTTTCATTTTCTCATCCACAAAGGGATATTTCTATTGTAACATAATCACCAAAAAAATCAACCCCAACAAGCCCCACAGCCTCTTCTCTCAAATCCTCACCGAACAAAACAAACCCCGCCGTAGCGGAGTTTGTTTATCTCGAAACATCTTACCCCTCCAACCACGCCTCCATAAACCCTTCAATCTTCCCATCCAGCGCCCCATCCACATCACTAGTCTCATATCCAGTCCGCGTATCCTTCACTAATTTATACGGCTGCATCACATAATTCCGTATCTGTTGCCCCCATCCTGCCGATTCACCAGCACGCAAATCCGCCAAGCTAGCCGCATGCTGTTCCATCTGCATCTGCGCTAATTTCCCACGCAATATTTCCATCGCCTTCTCCTTATTCTGATGTTGCGAGCGCTCATTCTGAATCGCCACTGCAATCCCAGTCGGCAAATGCGTCACCCTCACCGCTGAATCCGTCGTATTCACACCCTGCCCGCCATGGCCCCCAGCGTGATACACATCAATACGCAAATCTTTCTCTTCGATCACCACCTCATCATCCGCCTGTATTACCGGCAGCACCTCCACCAGCGCAAAAGACGTCTGCCGTTTCTGATCCGCATTAAACGGCGACAACCTTACCAATCGGTGTACCCCATGCTCCGACTTCAACCACCCATAAGCATTAGTGCCAGAGATTTCATACACCGCCGTTTTAATTCCAGCTTCTTCACCCTCCACTCGCTCAATCCGAACAGCCCTAAATCCCTTCTTTTCACAAAACCTCAAATACATCCGCTCCAGCATTCCTGCCCAATCCATCGCCTCAACTCCTCCAGCCCCCGAAGTTATCCTAAGAATCGCATCGTCTCCATCATATTTTCCAGTAAATCTAAACGCTTTCTTTAGCTCATCATACTGCCTCTCCATCGCCTCAATCTGCCCAGTAATCTCATCCCTCAAATCCTCTCCCCCAATTTCCATCAATTCCTTCAAATCCTCAATCTGTGTTCTCAGAATCTCCCACGGATCCACTTCCTCGTTCAATCGCGCCAACTCTTGATTCTTCTCAGTCGCCACCTTCACATCTCGCCAAATCTCCGGCTCTGCCACCTCGCGTTCCAGCTCTGCGACCTGCTCAACCTTTTCCGCAATCCTAAGCTTCTCATAACTCTTCAAAAACTCCCCCTCAAGCACCCCCAATCTTTTCTCCATTTCCTGCATAACCCCATTATATCATATCTTACTAAGCCCCCACATCGCAATCCCCGCCGCTACCGACACATTAAACGACTCCTTCTGCCCCCTCATCGGTATCTCCACAAACAGGTCAATTATATCATATAACGAATAATTAATCCCATGCACCTCCTCACCCAATATCAGCACCACCTTATCCCCCAACCGTTCCAATAAACGTTTATCATCTAGCCGATACAGCCTATCATCGTCAATATTATTCTCTAATCCAACTATCTGATACCCCTCACCTTTTAGTCGCATCAACTCTGTCATTATATCACCACACGAATAAACATCCAGCATGTCCTCCGCCCCTAGCGCCGTTTTATGAATCTCACGATCCAGCTTGTCACGCAAATGCGGCAACAAATCAGCATCATGCACCCTCGGCGTGTAGCCCGACATAATCACTCGAGCAACCCCAAACCCCTCCGCCGTACGCAAAATCGCCCCCACATTATACGTCGACCGAATATTATCAAGCACTAAAACAAGTTCCATATCAACATATTATACTACACTTGCCCCAAAGACAAAAATATGGTATCATTACACTAATGAATATCTGGGAACAACTACCAACCCCCTTTACCGTCCTAGCGCCCATGGAGGGCGTCACGGATGTGGTTTTTCGCCAAATCATCGCCCATGCAGGTCGCCCCGACCTCTTCTTTACCGAATTTACCAACGTCTCAAGCTATGCCTCCGACAAAGGCCGCGCTAACGCTCTGGAACGCCTTCAAGTCGCCCCTACCGACCCACCAATCATCGCCCAAATCTGGGGCAAGAACCCAGAGCATTTCGCAGAATGTGCCGCCGCACTCCAATCTCTGGGCTTTGCAGGAGTAGATCTTAATTTTGGCTGCCCCGACAAGCATGTCAACAAAGCTGGTGGCGGCGCCGCCATGATAAGAACCCCCGACCTCGCCATCGAATGCTACCGCAATGCCACAAGCTCCACAACCCTCCCCGTATCCATCAAGACTCGCCTCGGTTGGTCCGACCCCGAAGAATATCAAACCTGGCTCGCCACCTTGTTACAAGAGCATCCCGCCGCCCTCACCGTCCACCTCCGTACTAAGAAAGAAATGTCCAAAGTCCCCGCCCACTATGAGCTCATTCCCGAGATCATCAACCTCCGCAACCAAATCAGCCCCACCACCAAGCTCGTCATTAACGGCGACATCAAGAACCTCGCCCACATCCACGAGCTCCACACCAAATACCCCGAAGCAGACGGCTTCATGATCGGACGCGGCGTCTTCACCAACCCCTACTGTTTCACCGACATTCGCCCCACCCGCGACGACCTAATGAAGCTTCTGAAGCTACACTTAAGATTATATAAAGAATATGAGAATAGGCCATTGAGGAGCATTGCGACCAACGGGGAGCATGTCCGAAGCGAGCCCTGTAACGACAGGCGCGAGCAAGGACGCGACGAAAAGGCCCATTCTCATATTCCTTACGAACCTCTCAAGCATTTCTTCAAAATCTACATCAACAACTTTCCAGGCGCAGCCGACCTCAGAGCCAAACTCATGGAGACCCACTCAGTCCAAGAAGCCTACGCTGTTTTAAGGCAAGCCGGAGAGCTCTAGCACGCAATCATCCTCCAGTCACCCCTATACATATCTCCTTCAAAGCCAAAAATCATCCGCAAGACCCTCATTCTAAGTCGAAACGTGCTATAATTAAATTACTCATGCCATACTTCGGTCCCTGGCGATGAGAAAAGTTTAAGGTTGTAGCTATCGTCATTTATGGCTGCAACTATGAGCCAATAAAACAGAGGCTCACATAAATGACTCTAAAAATTAATCACAATCAAGGAGTCTTTTATGAAAAACTTTAACAAAATCCAAACAGAAAAAGTCGAAGTCATGGCACTTTTCGGCTACGAAATGACCCCCTGTCAGCCACTAACTTTTAGGCGACGAGGCGAAAGCGAAACCGAAGTGTCCGAACTCCTGCAAACCCACGTACGGTTTGCTAGCGGAGTAGCGCTCCATATTTTCGACATTCTGGTTGGTCGGGAAAAAATGACGCTTGAGTTCAACTCTCGCGACCTTTCCTGGCACCTCACACAATAGAATCGCCCCCCTACGGGGGCTTTTCTATGATATAATGTAAATTATGAAAATCGCACTACTCGGCTACGGCAAAGAAGGCCAAGCCATCGAAAAATATTTCAAATCACATCATAAAAATCTTGAATGTGATATTTTTGAAAATTTTACACCAAAAGAAATCCAACAGAGAGATTATTCATCATATGATATAATTTTCCGCAGCCCCTCCGTCCCTCCGTTGCATCTCGATAACGAATCGTCTGTCACTAAATACTTCTTCGACCATTGCCCTTGTCCTATTATCGGCGTCACCGCCACCAAGGGTAAAGGTACTACTTGTTCGTTTATCAAATCGTTACTAGATACTCATCACGAAGACGCTTACTTAGTCGGCAATATCGGCGAACCAGCCATCAATATCCTCGACAGCCTCAAGCCCACCTCAGTCGTCGTCTATGAAATGTCTAGTTTTCAACTCTGGGATCTCGACAAATCCCCTCATATCGCCGTTATCGGCCAGCTCGAACCCGACCATCTCAACGTCCACAAGGATTATACCGACTACTTATCCGCTAAGGCCAATATTACTAAACATCAGACTGGCTCCGACTATCTCGTTTACTATATCGATAATCACGAAGCCAATCGCATATCCGAAACATCCTCTGCTCAGAAAGTCTTTTATCCTTTTAATATACCAGACGACATCAAGGCCGCAATTACATTGCCAGGAGAACATAATCTCAACAATGCTCTTGCCGCCATTGCAGCCGTTGCTTGCTACAAAAATATCTCACCAAACGAATATTTAAGGGATTACAAATCCGAGATAATCACAGGTCTTAAATCCTTCCACGGCCTTCCGCACCGCCTGGAATTCATCCGAGAGCTAGAAGGTGTCAAATTCTACGACGACAACTTCTCCACCAATCTAAGTTCCACCAAAGTAGCCATCGATGCCTTCCCAAATGCCAATATTGTGCTTATCCTTGGCGGTCGCGATAAGACCAACTACGAAGATTTGCCCGAAATTCACGATTTTCTTCTAAGTATCGACCTCTCAAAACTTAGTCGCATTATCTTAATCGGTGAATCTGGTCACGAGCTCAAAAAACGCTACCAAGATGACCCTCGTTACGTACTAGCCGAATCTCTAAAGGACGCTGTCGATCAAGCCTATCAAGAAGCTTTTTGGCTTAGAACCATCGGTCATGCAGACTATTATCAAATCGTCCTCATGTCCCCTGCCGCCGCTAGCTTTGATATGTTTAAAAACGTCTATGACCGCGGTGATCAATATCAAGCAATAGTCAAATCCTTACATTAACCATAATAGCGACAATAAATAAAAGCCCCACCGCGAGATGAGGGCTTTTAATTGCAATTTTCTAGGTGGTTGTAAAACAAATTTAGCCAAATAGCTCTACACTCTCCACCCTACTTTTTTGGTAACTGAGTTACCACACACATCCCGGTTCAGGCCTTTCTCAACGCAGGTCCGAACCTAATTCTATTTTAGCATAGGCAGAATCATTGTCAATATTGTTTTTTATATTTTTTATGTTTTAAATCTTTTCCACAATCAATTAACAATAACAGAGGTAACTATTCAAAAACCGAACACTCACCTATTGACAAATACAACATAATATTACATAGATATACATCATTCTTTAAACATTAATAATATTACATACCGTTATTGCTAAAATCTGTGTTATAATATTCATTATGAATTGGAGGAAATGGCTAGACGGCTTTATCTTGGCGGGTAAAGGTATTCTGCTCGCAACAAAAGAAAAACGCTTTTGGTATGGTTTTATACCCAGTTTTTTATTTTTCGGATTATTAATGAACCTACTTCAAGGCGGTTTCGCTAAGTTTGAACTCATGAGCGCCCTCGGCTTCCCGCACAGCCTCAGAATCATCGGCGATGCTCTTCTCGCTATCTTTGGCATCGGTCAACCTTTTCTCGACTGGCTGCCCATTTTTGCTATCTGCGTTCTTCAGGGCACCCTCATCGGACTCATAGTTCTCCTTTGGAATAAGAAACGCGAACAGAAGTCCAATAATTCCGCCAACATTGAACGCGCTGGCATTATCACTGGCCTCATTGCCTTAGGGGCCGGCTGCCCCACTTGCGGCACCACCCTGCTCACCCCTCTAATTGGAGCTATTTTTTCCACCGGCGGACTTGCCATCACAGGTACCATCTCCGCTGTAATTACCGCCCTCGCCATCATTATCGCCGTTCTGTCACTAAAACGTCTCGGCGAAGAAACCTATGTTATAATAATAAATGAAAAATATCTCAAGCGGAAGGCCACAAAAATCAACCCTACCGCAGCAAAGGAGTCAAGTGAAAAAAATCTTTAGAATCATCGGCATTATAGCCGTAGTCACAGTATTAATTGCCGCTATCGCAACCAGCATGAATAGTAAGCCCACCAATGCCGAACGCATTTGGGACGCCGAGATGACTATCGGCAACCCCGAGTCCAAGAACTATTTCGTCATCTATTCCGACCTCATGTGTCCTTACTGTGTCGCCTTCGAGAACGCCATCGTCGAACACGAAGACGACTTCCAGGATTACATCGAAGAGAACGATATCCTCGTCGAAATTCGCGTCTCCGACTTCCTCTACGAATTCGGCGAATCTCGCCCCATCAATTCTCGCTATTCCGCTGAAGCCACTTATTGCGCCAAAAACGAAGGTAAATTCTGGGAATATTACAATTTAGCCATCTCATCAGTATGGAACGATTACTTCAAAGATCTCGGTAAAGGAGCCTTCTCCAAAATGAACAACCTCGACAAATCCTACTGGATCAAGCTTGGCGACAAAATCGGTCTCGGCGATAGCTTCAAGTCTTGCGTCGAAAACGACGACCCGCTAGATGAAATCGAGAAAAACGCCGCCAAGTCAGCCAAACTTATCGACGGCATGCCGTACTTCAAATTCAACAATTACGTCAGCTCCGGCTTCGATCTTTCCTGGGGATGGGATTACGTCCAGATGTATCTCCAAGCCGGTCTAGATAGCTAATCATTCAGCTCATCAGGCAAATATGATTTATCGAGATGAAAACCCGCTTCCCATTTTTGCCCTTTGCCAAATCCCAAATCCTTCATTAGTTTCGTTGGGGCATTTCGCAACCATACCGGCACTGGCGCATTTGGCGTCCTGCGCGCCAACGCTAACGCATCGTACCAAGCATCCGTCGTCGCTCGGCTCTTCGTCGACTTCGCCAAAGCTACAGCAGTATGAGCCAATATCAATCCCGATTCCGGCATCCCCACTCGCTCTACCGCCTGGAAACACGCCGTCGCCAAGCTCAACGCACCATTTCCCGCCAGCCCAATATCCTCAGAAGCAAAAATCACCATCCGCCGCGCAATAAATTTCGGGTCCTCCCCCGCTTCCACCATTCTAGCCAACCAATACAGCGTCGCGTCCACATCCGACCCCCGCATCGACTTAATGAACGCAGATATAGTATCATAATGTTTATCGCCTTTTTTGTCGTACCCAGGCAGCTTCCGCCCCATGGCTTCCTCTACAACCTTCTCATCTATCTCATTCGATAGCGACAATGCCAATTCCAAATCCCCGAGCGCGCTTCTCGCATCGCCTCCCGAAAATTCAGCAATCATTTCTAAAGCCTCTTTAGTGATGAATGGGTTATTATTGCCGGACGCGCCCCGAGAACCAATAGTAACTCCTTCCTCCCTACAAGCCCGTTTTAGAACTTTAATAATTGCCGCTTTCGATAGTGGTTGCACTACCACAACCCGCGACCGCGAAAGTAACGGCGATATCACTTCAAACGAAGGATTCTCCGTCGTTGCTCCAATCAACGTTATCAATCCCGATTCCACATGTGGCAAGAAAGCATCCTGCTGAGCCTTATTAAACCGATGAATTTCATCCACAAACAACACAGTTCTGATTTGTAAATTCCAATTCATTCGCGCTCGCTCTACCACCTTTTCGACATCCTTTTTTCCAGCCGTCACCGCCGATATCTCCACAAAATCCGCCTTAAATTCGTGTGCCAATATCCGTGCCAATGTCGTCTTTCCCGTTCCCGGCGGACCCCAGAAAATTAAATTCACCGGCTCCCCCTTCTTTATTATTTCCGTCAAAATCTTCCCGTCACCAATGATATCATCCTGCCCCACCACCTCAGATAACTTCGTCGGTCTCATTCTTTCCGCTAACGGCACTCTATTCATAATAATATTATAATAAAAATCTTTACATTTTGGTATTATTTATGTTAAAATTAAGGTAACTAATAACTAAAGGAGTTATCACATGTCTGGATATGAGACATATCAACTATTAAACAGCTTAGATAGCAGCAGCTACGGTAGCAGCTATAGCACCATGCAGGGTATGGGCATATGGGGTATTATCGCTCTGATTCTTGCCATCGTTGGCGGTATCTTAGTTTACTTCCTCTTTGTCAACAGCAAATCCACCCCGAAGAACAAATTCGCCAAATGGCTCAAGGATTTCCTAGCTTTCAAAATTATGTGGATTGAAGGCATCCTTAAGGTAATATACTATTTTGCGACTATCTTTATTATCCTCTATTCCTTCAGCTTCCTCGCACTTGGCGGCATGGGCTTTCTCATGTTCCTCATGACCTTAGTCCTCGGTCCTATCATTATCCGTTTGATCTATGAGGCCACCATGATGTTTATTATGATTTGGCGCAACACCAAAGATATCGCCGAAAACACCAAGAAGAAATAGCCAATTCTTCTAAATCCCCTCCTCGTGAGGGGATTTTTGTTCCATTTTTTGCAAACCTATGATATAATAATACAAGTTGGTTCTGTAGCTCAGTTGGTAGAGCAGAGGCCTGAAGAGCCTTGTGTCGCTGGTTCAAGTCCAGCCGGAACCACCACAGCAGATAAGACTACTTTGGGCCGGTAGCTCAGCTGGTTAGAGCACGGGCCTTTTAAGCCCGGTGTCGAGGGTTCGAGCCCCTCCCGGCTCACCAAATTAGCCTTCATCTGCGGGCGGTTAGCTCAGTTGGCTAGAGCGCGTCTTTGACGTAGACGAGGTCACAGGTTCGACTCCTGTATCGCCCACCATAACTGTGATATCAATCAATAACCTTGACATTATGTCAAGTTTATTTTATTAATCAAACATTCTCCCTCACTAGTCTATTTTTTTCATCCATGATATAATGGACATTATGAAAACAATCAATACTTCACCAATCTCTGGCATGCAGGAGCTTCTTCCTGGCGACCAATCTACGTTCAATAACCTTAAGACCAAGATTGCCGAAGTATATCATCTCAGCGGTTACCAAGAGATTGAGACCCCTGCCATCGAGCGCACTGATATTCTCCTAGCGAAAGCCGGTGGCGACACCGAAAAACAGATTTACAAAGTCATCAAGACCTCCGAATCCGCCGACAAAGCCGATCAAGCCCTACGTTTCGATCACACCGTTCCTCTTGCCCGTTATGTCGTCGAACACGAGAATGATCTCTCTTTTCCATTTAAAGTCGCTCAAATCGGCCCCAACTACCGTGGCGAACGCGCCCAGAAGGGTCGCTTCCGTGAATTTTATCAATGCGATATTGATATTATCGGTCGTGATCAACTTCCCATCGCCTACGATGCTGATATTATTTCTACCCTGTTACAAACCTTCGATTCGTTCGAACTCGATACGCCAGTACTCGCCCGCATCAGCAACCGCAAAATTCTTTCCGGCCTTCTAAGCCATCTTTCTCTTACCGACAAATCCAAGGAAATCCACAGCATCATTGACCACGCCGAGAAAGTCACCCCCGAGAAGACTAAATTCGACTTCGAACAACTAGGTCTCGACCAACCCACCATTAAGAAGCTCCTCAATCTCATCGATCTTCGCGGATCTCGCTCCGAAGTTATCGCCGCTCTTAACAATCTTGATATTATCGATCCGCTCTTCCTCGAAGGAGTCAATGAACTCGATCAAGTACTCTACCTTCTTGAGTCCACCGGTCTCACCGACCAAATCTCCGCTGACCTCCAGATCATTCGTGGCCTAGATTACTATACCGGCACGGTCTTTGAATTCATCCTCCCCGAACACAAAAACATTGGTTCCGTTTGCGGTGGCGGTCGCTACGAGAACCTCGCCAGCCATTTTACCGAGAAAAAATTCCCCGGCGTCGGCGGCTCTATCGGTCTCACTAGGCTCTTCTATATCTTAAACGAGAAACATCTCCTCCTCACCACCCCAGAACACCTCATCGACTATGCCGTCATCCCCATATCAGAACGCGAATATGACGAAGCCTTCAATGTCGCCGCCAAACTCCGCCGTAAGCACCGCAGCACCACTATTGTCCTCACCGACAAGAAACTCGGCGACAAAATTTCATACGCCACCAAGCTCGCCCGCTCTGGCATCATCATTGGCGAAGAAGAAGTCAACTCAAAAATCCTAAAAGCCAAAGATTTCACTACCGGCGAAACCACCGAGCTCAACATCGAAGTAGTCAGCAATCCAGAAGATTTCTGGGCCGATTAGCATAACACCAGTATAAGCAGCAATCACAATAATATGATATAATCATCATATGAATAGTTTAGAAAATATAGTTAGTTTATGTAAGCGCCGCGGATTCATTTTCCCGGGCAGTGACGTTTATGGCGGCTTCGCCGGCACCTGGGACTTCGGTCCCCTCGGCACTATACTCAAGAAAAACCTCATGGACGCTTGGTGGCACTTCTTTGTTGAATCACGCGACGATATGTACGGCGTCGACGCAGCCATCCTTATGAATCCCAAGACTTGGGAAGCCTCCGGTCACACTGCCACCTTCGCCGATCCGCTTGTCGAATGTAAAGAATGCAAATCTCGCTTCCGCGCCGACAAAATCGCCGAAGGTATTACTGAATCCGTCACTACAGAAGAATTCTTAAACACCCATACCAAATGCCCCGTTTGTAGTAAAGAATCCTGGGGTCCCATCCGCAAATTCAACATGATGTTCACAACCCACGTCGGCGCTGTTCTTCCCGATGATGACAAAGACCTCAGCGACAAGAATATTGCCTATCTCCGTCCCGAGACCGCCCAAGGCATCTTTACTAATTACAAGAACATCATTGATACCATCTATCCTTCACTTCCCTTCGGCATCGCCCAGCAAGGTAAAGCTTTCCGTAACGAAATCAGTCCTCGCGACTTTATCCTTCGCGACCGCGAATGCTCCCAAATGGAAATTGAGTATTTCGTAAAACCCAGCACCTGGGAAGACAACTTCGAGACGCTCCGCCAGCTTCAACACACCTTCCTCGAAGATATCATCGGCCTCGATCCTGCCAACATCCACGAACTAGAAGTCCCCGCCGAGGACCGCGCCCACTATTCCAGACGTACTATTGATTTTATGTTCGATTATCCTACCGGCGAAGAAGAGCTCATGGGGCTCGCTTACCGTACCGACTTCGACCTTATGAATATCCAGATGGCCTCCGGCAAATCCATGGAGTATCGCGACAAGAATACCGGCGATACTTTCGTCCCCCACGTTATAGAGCCATCTATCGGTGTCGAACGTCTCTTCCTTGCTGTCCTTGCTTCCGCTTATACAGAAGAGCCAACCGGCGACGACGGCACCCGCATCGTCCTCAAGCTCCCCGAGAACCTCGCTCCATACAAGTTCTGCGTCTCACCACTTCTTAAGAACAAGCCAGAGCTAGTTACCAAAGCCAAAGAAGTCTACACCGCGCTTAAATCCAAGTACACTTTCGTTACCTGGGACGATTCCGGCAACATTGGTAAGCGTTACCGCAAGCAAGACGAAATCGGTACGCCTAAATGCATCGTAATAGATTTCGACACTCTTACGGACGATACCGTCACAGTTCGCGACCGCGACACCACCGAACAAACTCGCGTCAAAATTTCCGAATTGTAATTATAACTGTAATTGTGATCATTTTAGCCATAATTATTATAAATATGCTATAATAAAATCGTAAAAGGAGATTATTTATGGCCAATCAGACCACAAAAACAAAATCAAAAACTAAAGCAAAAACCAAATCAACCAAAAACCGAACCGGCATTATTATCGGTATCTGCTCAGCTATCGTAGTAGCCATCGTCGTAATTGTAGCAGTAGTTCTTGCTACTAGCGGAACTAAGCTTAACGATTCATATTTTGTCTCCGATGATACAAAATATGTTCTCACTATCGATTCCGATAGCATGTACAACGAAGAAGACGAAGTCGTTCCAATAAAAGCCCATCTAGTATATACTTATTCCGGCGACGATATTACCGGACTTAAAGCCTACTACGAATTCGCTAACGAGTCCGACGCAAAAAAAGCCTACGATCAATATCAATCCGATACTATTGAATCTGAAGCATACAAAGAAGTAGTCCAAGACGGCAAATATGTCATCCTGACTGCCAACGAGTCCGAATACGAAGGCCTTACCGCCTCCGATATCAAGCAGCGCATTGAATTTATGGAGATGCTAAAAGACATGGATTTAAACGGTGACTCTGATGACACTGATGACGCAGACGACAGCGACGACAACATCGACATTGACGCCGACGTCGACACTGACACCGAAAATACTAACGATTAACAGTCTATCGTCACCACAAAATAACCCCCTCCACAAGGAGGGGGTTATTTCTTATATCTTACAATTCCTCAATCGTCTTCTTAGCTTTTTCTACCGTCTCTTTAATAGTATTCTTTACCCTAACTTCCGGACGAGCTACTATATACCGCTCTATTGAATCCGCAATTACTTTCTTTGCCGTCGCCACATTTTCAAATCCTTTCACTTCGGTCTTACCTGGCTTCTTCAAATCCTTATAATGATTGAAATGATATTCGATTTGTTTCAATATCTGTTCCGGCAGATCCTCCAGCTTTTGATACTTATCACCATTATTCCTGTCATCTTCTGGCACACAAATAATCTTATCGTCCACTTCGCCATCATCTACGAATTTCATTACACCAAGTATCCTTGCCTTCATCCAAATCCCGGTAGTCAAAGGTTGCTCTGTAATTACCAACGCATCCAGCTCATCCCCATCTTCATCTAATGTTTGCGGAATAAACCCATAATTACACGGCTTCGCAAAAATCATCGGTTCCACCCTATCCAACATAAAACAGGCATGCTCACGGTCCCACTCGATCTTATGATTGGAGCCAGTCGGGATCTCAATCACCACATTAAGTTCACCTTTTTCGTAATCCCCAGGGGTCAGAATTTTATTAAAATCTGCCATAATATAATCTCCTTTTTACCTATCCATTATACCACACTTCTAGCTAGTCTTAATGCTTTATCAATCACTTCCTGTCCAGTCTTTACTCGCCCCGCTACTCCATAATCGACAGTCGTTAATAAACGCAACATCTTTATTTCATTCACACCATACTCACCTCGTTCATTTGCCGCAAAAGCCCCCTCCGCAGCGTGCCAATCATACCTTTCCCCCGCCGACAGCTTCATCCCATCAATATCTCTATATAGATTCACTTCCTCTCCCGTTTCTCTTACTAATCTCAGCCAAAACCACGCCTCCACCAGGCTCACATCATCCCCATTATCAAGCGCCGCTAATCCCATATCGACTAGCCGGAAGTATTCCGGATTGTCCGTACTTTCCGCTGCCAGGCTCACTCGTTTCAGCATCGCCGACGCCAGCTCCATCCTCCCTAAATCTTTCACCACCCCACCATAATGTCTCAGCATTTTAGCACCTGTTAGTATCCCAAACTCGCCCCTGCCTCTAGCTATATTCACATCCGCCAAAGTAAACATTTCAATCCCACCCGCCAATTTCGACCGCGGTTTTCTCACGCCCTTCGCCATCACCGCCATTTTCCCTTCCGGCGTCAATAAGTTCAATATCCTATCCGCTTCACCATAATTTGTCCGCCTCAGCACATATGCCTGCGTCCGAATTTCCTTATCCAACATATTTCGCGACATAATCTCGTATCTCCTGCGGCACCATTGTGTCTTTATTTAACACTCCCACCACCCCATACATCGATAAATCCTTCCCAGCAAAATCCAATGACGACACTACCACTATCGGTACCCGTGCCGTATCTGCATACGAAGCCATTTCATTTAGCAACGTAAATCCGTCCGGACCATCCAACAAAATATCCAAAAATACCAAATCCGGCACCCCCACATCATCCATCGCCGCCATCGCAGTTATCCCATCTCCGAATATCTGCACCTCCGCCACCTCACCCGTCCGAACAGCCCCCTTACACGCCCTCGCTACGCACCCAGCCATCACCTCATCATCATCTATCACATAAATCATAGCTCGAACAAACTCCCCTGCCTCGACGCCGGTAGCTCCACAAAGAAACTCGTCCCGTCCCGATGCCTCACCGCCCCCACCTTCGCCCCCATAAATCGCGAGAATCTCGACGCGATAAATAATCCTAATCCAGACGACCCTGGTCGCATTGCTATCGAACGCGGCTTCTCAATCCAGCCCCGCTTCATCTCGCGCCACACATCTATCGGCAAAGTCGGTCCGTAATCCCGCACCGACACCTTCACCTTATCGCGACTATCTCGCACCATCAACTCTGCTTTCGTCCCTTCACCAGAGTAGTGCATCGCATTCAGCAAAAAATTATACACCACACTGTATAATAACTCACGATTAGCCACCACCAATCGCTCCCGATTACAATACCGCACTACTAAATCTCTTTGGTTGTATTGAAATAGATACTCCAACTCCCGACTCGCTGCATCACACACCTCACGCACTACCACCGGCTCCATTACAAACAATCCATCCTCAAGTCGTCTTATTTTCGTCAAATCATTCACTTGTTTCAACGCTCGCTCGCTCACACTCACCATCTCGCTCCGCATATGTTCACCTTCCATACCCATTCCAGGCAAATTCAACGCCAACTGCCTCAATACCGCAAGCGGAGCCTTCAACTCATGCGCCGCTATTAAAATCCCATCTACCTCCTTATCCATACCCCCATTATAACACACCCCCAAAAGTTTTAATACCTATCTTTCCATTATATCACACTTATGCTTATTTGTCAATTCTGCCCCTATAATACAGCAGCGCTAAGCATTATAAGTAATCGTCGTCAACAATCTATCAAAATCCTCTATGAACGACATTGAATCAGTCTGTAATACCACTGTCTTATCCCGGATTCTAAATATCACAATCACCCCATTAAGGTCAGTGTCAGGTATTTTGCCAGTATAGCGGTTCGCAGCTGTTCCATTTGTCAAAGTCACCGACGTGACTGTCAGTCCTGAATCCTTACGTTCCAATATCCGCTGGTACTCTGCCGCCACCTCCTCAAAACTCTTATCCCGAATAGACACCCTCAACGCATTAATCGTATCCTTTCCTACTTTATTCACTTGAATCGGGTTGAAAAATGCCTCATAATCACCCCCGTTCGTTGCGTCTTCCGCTACGTACACGCTCCAAGTCTTCGGGTACTTGAACGACAATTGCCCATAATCTGCCGGTCCCACGAAATCACGATATGGGTCTTTTTCCCTCTCCGCAAATTCCATCTCAAGCTCCGTCGCCTGCTCCACTTTAGCATTGGCCACCGCTACATCGATTCGCTCCTGAATATCATCTTCCGCTCCGCTATATTGCATATACATCCAGATAAATAATCCAACAAAAGTCACCGCTACTAGCGACACTATAATAATCACAATAGTCTTCACTAGCCCCGCTACGTCTTTCTTCGGCGCCATTAACTTTTCAACCTGTTCAGCAGTATAATAACGCTGTCCCGGCTGCATTGCTTGTCCTGCCCCCATAGTCTGACCAGGCATCGCCGGTTGTATCGGCTGCACAGGTTGCGGAGTAGGCATCACAGGTATTTGTTTATCATCCATACTTCGATTATATCACACCTTTCACAAACTTAACCAATTTATTGTTTACTAAAATCTTCCGCCAGCACCTCAATCTCATTTTTTAATTCGCTCAAATCCTTCTCAATCTCCTTAGCCAGCTTCACTGCGTCCTTATATCGCATTGTCGCCTCTTCCAGCTTAAATTCATCCGAATAGAACCACTCCACTTGCCCATCCAACTGTTCAATTTTTTGATTTAAACTCATTTTATCTGACATTTTTAATTCCTTTCTTTTATTTTTTGCACTTTAGCTTCAATTTCCTGTTGAGATGTTGTAATTTTTACAACACAACCTGGTGATATTTTACCACTCAATATCGCGTAACCCTGCTTTAATACTTTTTCTGGATTCAAAGCCTCCAGCACTCTCATTTTGCTAGCCACCTCAGTCTCCATTTTATGACATTCCCCCTGTATTTTTTGCAACATTTGTTGCATTTTACTATTATTGCTATGTATCATCGGCTCAATATAACGCGTCAGCAACGCTTGCGCCACCCGCTCTATTGTCTGCCGATTTCGTCTAAGCGCCGGCTCTACTTGCTCCGCCAATAGACTCCGCGATATTCCTACCAGCTTTTCCCGATTCTCCCGCTTAGCTCGTTCCACCGCCTGCAATAGTACCTGTTCTGCACGATTCATCGTGCGAGTCAACCTTCCCAGCTCCTCTTTCCTATCTCGCGTCAACATTTCCGCCGCATTAGATGGCGTCGAGGCTCTCACGTCCGCCGCCAAATCCGCAAGCGATTCGTCCACTTCATGCCCAATCCCCGTAATCACCGGAATCCGACTCGCCGCAATCTCTCGCACCAACATCTCATCATTGAAACACGCCAGATCATCCGCCGACCCACCACCTCGCAGAATCGCAATCACCTGCACATCCGCTCTCTCGTTAAAATACCTCAGCGCCCGAATTATCTGCTCCGGCGCATCTAATCCTTGCACTTGCGTATGTGCCACCGACACTTTCATTCCTCCCCATCTCGCATTAATAATCTTAATAAAATCCGCATATCCCGCCGCAGCAGTCGACGATATTACACCCAGCCTCGTTAAATCCTCCGGCAAAGGTCGCTTCTTCGCCGAATCAAATAATCCCTCCGCCGTCAATTTCCTCTTCAACATTTCATAGGCTTTCTTGAGCGACCCCTCACCCACCGGCTGAACCGCCGTCACCGTAAACGAGAATTTTCCCCACTTTGTCATTTTCGGCACGCCCCGCACCATCACCTTCATCCCGTCTTCAATCGGTTGCCGAAGCGACCACAGCGTCATGAAGCATGGCACACTCGATTCCTCATCCTTTATATCGAAGAACACCCACTTCCCCTGGTTCACCTTAAAACTCGCCACTTCCCCTACTATCGTCACCGATGAATAAGCGTATTCCAAAGTCTGGTTTACGGCATTCAAAAAAACAGTAGGGGTTAGAGTTACAGGTTGGTCAGAACGCGAAGAAAATGACCTAATTGTAGCCATTTCTACCCTTAATTGCTTTATAGTATGGCACTGAACCAGACACTATCGTAAACAGAAGTGCAATCACCCGCGTCATCACCGTTACAATCGTCGCTGTCGGAAAATCCACCCCAAGCGCAATCATCACCCCCGCCATTCCCAGCTCATATAGTCCATACGGCACAATCCCATCAAACACCGACCCTATCGCTTCCCCCACCATAATATACGGCAATAACTCCGGTCGCCCCAGCGACCACGCTACTATCCAATACGTCAATATCTCGCACAAACTATACACCAGCCCCCACGCCACTGGACGCTTCAGGAACCTCTTATTCTCTTTCGCAATCTTCACATTCTGATGAATATCCGCAAAATACCTACTGATTTTATCGTACCGCATCAAGCTTTTCTTCCTTCCCAGCGTCACCACCCGCACCACGGTATTTAGCACCTTCGCTGATATTTTCGAGAAAAATTCAATCCTCCTTCCACTACTCGCCACATAAATCACAAATGTCAAGACAGAAAACACTGCCATATTCATCAGCAATGCCACCGGAATTATCCACATTGCCGTACTTGGTATTGCATTCAGGACAAGCAGCACCACAATCGCCACCAACGCCTGAGCATAATTCACCACCGTCGTCATCGCGTATCGGAACACATACAAGAACGAAGCCTGTCCCGCCGACACCTCGAACGGCCCCAACCGATACGTCAAGAAAGCCAACCCCCCAATCCCTCCAGCCGGTATTGCGTGGTTCACAAAGTTTAGTTCCGTGGATATCCTTAAGATTTCCGCATTACTAATCTTCCGTGAATTTCGCCGATGATTCAAATACGAAAAGAATATCTCCCCGCACGCAAAATACATAAACAACTGCTCCGGTATCAACAACAAAAGCACTACCCAATTCGCCTCTCCCAGATGATAAAATGTATCCACAATATCTGGCCAGTTCAGATATACCACATATCCCACCGACACCGCCGTCAGAACAGACAACACTGCCCTTACAGGAAACTTTCTGTGCTTCTTCTCAGCCATACTTATATTATACCACACACCAAACCATGACCAGTGTAGCATAAAAAACCGTTTTAAGGTATAATAACATTATATGTATTTAGCAATTCTGGGACGACAAAGCGACATCTCTCTCGCCGAGCTTGAGGCGCAGTTTTATCACGTTAAGAAATTAACTCCATCCCTCGCCACCTTCGATGCCGACACGCCTCCCGACATCAATCGCCTTGGCGGCAGTCTCAAGCTCGCCTGCAAGTTATCCCAATCTCCTCTCAAATATCTCTCGAGTCTTCCTGCTGGCAAAATCACCCTTGGAATTTCCAATTATACTCCTGGTGCATCCGCCAAATCTTCTCAGCTCGAAGCCCTCAAGCTCAAGAAAATCCTCGTTCGCCACGACCGCTCAGTTCGCGTTGTTGAGAGCAAATCCACCGTATTGTCCACTGCCACCTCTTTACATAACGGACTAAGTGGTCATAATGATCGCAAGGTCGAACTCATTAAACTACATAACACTTGGTATCGCGTTATCGGCGTTCAAGATATCGACGCCTATGCCCACCGCGACCAAGCTCGTCCCGCTCGTGATGCTAAGGTAGGCATGCTCCCGCCCAAGCTAGCCCAAATCCTCATCAACCTCTGCGGCCCTCTCACCCCCGGCTCAACCATCCTCGACCCCTTCTGCGGCACCGGAGTTCTCCTCCAAGAAGCCCTCCTCATGGGTTACCACCCCTACGGCACCGACATCAGCGACCGCATGGTAAAATACTCAGAAAAAAATTTAGAGTGGCTCTTGAAAGCTAGGAATAATAATTTGAAACAATTTCTTTCTGAGCATTGCGACCAACGGGGAGCATGTTCAAGCGAGCCCCGTAACGACGGGCGCGAGCGAGAACGCGAAGAAAGTAATTTGTTTCAAATTAATGCTTTTCAAATCTCCCAAGGCGACGCAACCTTATTTTCCTGGAATTCCCCAATCGACGCGGTCGCTTGCGAGGGTTATCTTGGTCAACCCATGTCACAAATCCCTGCCAAAATCAAGCTAAAACAGCAACAGCAAGAATGCTCATCGATCATTTTAGGTTTCCTCAGGAATCTGTCCAAGCAAATCCAGCCCGACACGCCAGTAGTAATCGCTATCCCAGCCTGGCTTCGCAACAACAACGAATACGAACGCCTAAATATCCTTGACGAAATCACCTCGATGGGGTATAATGTTAATAATAAATCGCGCGAGGGCCTCCTTTATGCACGCACAGGTCAAATTGTCGCGAGAGATATAATAATATTAAGGAAGAAATAAATGTCACATGTTAAAGCTGGCGGTACCGCCAAGAATATACACAACAATGCTGGACAGCGCCTCGGCGTCAAGCGTTTCGGTGGCCAGAAAGTCAAGAACGGCGAAGTACTCGTCCGTCAGACCGGCGCCACTAAGATTGCCGGCCCAGGCACCTATATGTCCCGCAATTTCACCATCCATGCCGCCAAAGACGGCATAGTCACCTTCGTCAAGACGAAGAAAACTCACTTCTCCGGCAAATCTTTACCAAGAGTAAGAGTAGAAGTTAGATAATCAAATAAATGCTTTTGACGGCATAAATGAGATTTAGACCAGATTTGTTCGCGTCGAAATTACAACTCAGCAACGAAAAAATCTCCCAACTTTAAGGAGATTTTTTCTTGACCTGCGTTGTAATTTCGACTAGCGAACAAGTCCGAGCCGTCAAAAGCATTTATTTGATTATCAAAAATTTATTTTTACCTTTTTTCACGATTGCCACTTGTTTTAATTCTATATCCTCCGAAACTTTTATACCATTAATCGTAATCGCTCCTTGGGAAATAAATTCTCGCGCTTTTTTCTTCGACTCCGCTAGTCCATTCGCAACCAGCGCATCTACCAGCATTACACCTTTCTTCTCGACCGGCAAAAACTTCGCAAACTCCAATATCTCATCTTCGGCAAACTCCGCGAAATCCGTCTCGCGTGAGAATAGTACTCGCGTCAAATTCTCTACAGCTTCCGCCGCCTCCTTACCATGCACCACGCTCGTCGCTCCAAAAGCTAATGCCTTCTGCGCGACTCGCTTCTCCGGTGCCTTCGCATGTTCCGCCAAGATCGACTCAATTTCGTCTTTTCCGAGTAGGGTATATATCTTAATCAGATACTCCACACTTTCATCCGGCTGATTCAGCCAAAACTGATAAAAATCAAATATCGAAGTATAGTTGCCAGAGCCGTTATCAGACGAAGCCAGCCACACAGCATTCCCTTCCGACTTCCCAAACTTCCGCCCCGTCACCGGATCTATCACAAGCGGCGTAGACCATACATCTGCTTTACCATCCTCAAGTCTCCGAATCAAATGTATCCCCGATGTACAGTTTCCATACTGATCCGCTCCGCACAGCTGTAAATCCACTCCATGTTCGCGATACAAATGCAAAAAATCATATCCCTGTATCAAAGTATAAGAAAACTCCGCATAAGAAATCCCCGACCCACCTTCGCCAATCCGGTTTTGCACAAACTGCCGGTCTAGAAGCTGAGTCATCGAAAACGCCTTCCCGACTTCCCGCAGGAAATCAAGATATTTCATATTGCGGAACCAATCAAGATTGTCCATCATGGTGACAGATTCAGTGTGATTAGAAAATACCAGTTCGAGACCGTCCGCGACAACGGGAGCGGATTGAGCGCCGGAGCCCCGTGACGACGGGCGCGCAGGCGCGTGTCGAGAACTGGTATTTTTAATCACCCTTTCAACTTGTTCCTTGATGCATTTCTTATTATGTTCCACCTCGTCGAGCGCCTTAAGCTCCCGCTCGCCATTTTCTTTCGGGTCGCCAATCTGCCCCGTAGCCCCACCCACTAACAAATACGGCTTATACCCATGCCTCACAAAACACGCACACATCATAAGTGCTGCAAGATTTCCAATCGTCAAAGAATCCGCTGACGGATCTGCCCCCCAGTAAAATTTCTTAGACTCCCGCGCATCCAGCTCTTCCAGATTCTCAATAGTCGTCTCTGCTTGGAACCCCCGATAAATCAATTCTTCTGATAACTTCATATTATATATTATATCACAGCTTCGCGCCTTCTCTAGCCCTATTTGCCCATTCGTCCGCCATCTCATTATACTTCACTCCCACATGCCCTTTCACCCACACCAGCTTCACCGGGTATTTGTGATATAGTTCGTGCAGTTCTTTCACGATATCGAGGTTCGCAATCTCCCCGCGCGACTTCCGCCATCCTCGGGCTTTCCAGCCATCCGCCCACTTCGTCAGCACGTTGATCCAAAACTCCGAGTCGGAGTGTATCTCACATCCCTCGTCCCCCGCGTATTTCATCCCGGCGATCATCGCCAGCCCCTCCATCCGGATATTAGTAGAGCGCGCCTCCCTACCCAGCACTACCGGCCGACCCTTACCATCGGCAACCTCTATTACCGCATATCCCCCCGGCCCAGGATTCGGGCTTGCGCTTCCATCTGTCCATAAAATTTTCATATTCCCATTATACCACACCCGCCCGGCTGAATTCAGACCTACCCCCCATCCCGCCTAAGGTTAAATTTGATTGTCCAGAGCAAATTTCTCCGGTAGACACTTCGTGTCTTCTGCTTTTCCTCACTCAAAATATCACGAGCTAGCTCGTGATATTTCTTGACTCAACTCACGGCGCGGTGACTACCCACGGGTCGGCGGCAGTGCCGGTACCAGAGGTGGCAGTAGTTCCAGAGGCGAGAGAAATGGCGGGGCGCACGCCATACGTGTTGCCCACGCGGTAGTTTTCGAGGTAGCCTTTCGAGTACAGGGTGTAGCCGTTCGCACTACCGTCCGAGTAGCGGTAGTTCGGGGAGAGCAACCAGAAGTACGACCCGGAACGCAAGTAACTGTTGGAATTGTAGCCAGAACCTTGTGAGGCTGTAGAACTACCAGAACCTGCAAAGCTCATTTCGTCTGCGGTAAGGAGGGCTACTGGTTTGCTAAGTTGCTTGTTGCCGTTTGATGCACTAGAAGTTGTATAAAGATCTACGGTAGCTCTTGGGCAAGTAAGGGTAGGAGATTGAGCACTATTAGAGTTTCTGGCATATGCACCAAAGTGGTAAACAGTCATGCTCTTGGTACCATAGGGGACGATAGTAGTAGAATCGGAAATTAGGTTGCTGGCGGCATAGGAACCATCTGGATATAACGTTCTATCATTACAGTATCCTGCACTGGGTTCTAGGATGGAGGAGTAAGAGTTGAGGTTATTGGTAAACCAAGTTTCTATATTACCTTTGATGGTAGAATTAGTGCTATTGCCAGAATAGCTGGAGTTGGTGCCAAAGAGAGTACTATAAGCTGTAGCAGTCTTGGCAGAAGTGGAAGCATAAGTATTATTACGGGTATAGCCTACACCTACAATGCTACTATATTGGGCGACAGAAGTACCAGCAAAGGCAGAAGTAAAGGTAGCAGTACTATCCGCTGTGGTGGCTGAAGTAGAACGGATTTGAGCGGCGGTAGTAGGATTAGCACAGGAACCTGCTGTAGTATTACCATACATACCGTTGTAAATCATCTTTACGCCACCGGAGCCGGTGGTCCTGACAATACGCCAACAAGTAATACCGAGCTTGACGTAGTTGGGATGGGTGACGCCGTCACCAGCAGAGCCATAAGTGCTACTGGTGCCGTCTAGATTGCTGTCTAGAATACCACGGTAAAAGTAGATATCATGAGTATTTGTGGCATCACTGGCTGTACCGAAGACGGATGGGTTATACTTAAATACACCAGAGTTAGTAGTAGTAATGGGGGCCTGAATGCCGGTATTTGCATTGGTGTCGTTAGTCATGACCCTGGAACCTTCGTTTGCCCAGGCGGTAGCGACGGCATTGTAAAGGTTAATGGATGCCTCTTTCCACTGTGCATAAAGCGTAATAGAAGTACCACCAGTAGTGAGATCGGTAACAGACTGGCCATCAGTGTAGGAAGTGCCAGTACCATCCTGAGCAGTGTTCCAGCCGTCAAACTTATAGCCAGTGGGAGCAGTGAAGGTGTTGGAAGATAGTGCGGTAGCTACGCCTGGTTGGATAGTTTGGCTTTCCATAGTACCAGTACCAGTGACGGTAGTGCCACCAGCTGTAGAAGTAGGATTAAAGACTACGGTATATGGTAGGCAATTTTGCGCCATAGTAACATAATAAACAATACTACCATCAGCATTAGAGTTATTAGTATCTGGAATCATTTTGTAGGTACCAGGAGTTAGGTTACTTGATGCAGATACACCATAGTAGATATTAAATGTGTCGGTAATATCAGTACTACTAGCAGTAGTAGCTGGAGTCTTAATGATAGCAGCAGTACTACTAAGAGTTGGTACAGCTAGGAAAGTATTAGCAGAAGTAGGAGCAGTGGTAGGAGCTGATGAGTTGTAATAGTATCCCCAGGTATTAGTACTACTATCTAGCGTGGTAGTACCATCAGCTGGAGTGAAGTATTTACCTGATTCATTATTACTATTACTACCATTGAGATATAGATTATTATCATTAACGGAAGTAGATAGACTGAAATTATATCCAGCACGACAAGTAGTACTGACTGTAATCTCATCTACGCCAATACTAGTACCAGAACCAGAAGAACCTGGTAATACATCAATGCTCTGTGCACCAGAAGAGCTGACGGAGATGGTGGAGGCAGCGGAGACATTACCTGCTCCGACAAAACCTAACGCTAACATCAAAATAAGCGAGGTCACAGCGCCAACGGAAGAAGTGATAGAACCGTTGGCGCTGGAACGCCGCTTAAGTGATTTGCCTGCGAGTATATAATACTTCTTATTCATAATTATATGTATGTCCCTTTAGTATTACCTTTATCCTTTATACATATAATTGTACCCCCCCCCCCGCGGAAAGTCAAGAGCAAAATTATAAAAAACCTCTCCCCACCGAGAGGCCCCTTCACTATCTTACTTAATTATCTCGTCGATAATCCCATATTCTTTCGCTTCCTCTGCACTCATCCAGTTGTCCCTATCCATATCCTTCTCTACTTGCTTCAAATCCTTTCCCGTATTCTTCGCAAATATCTCCGCCAAGCGCTTCTTTAGGAATATCCCCTCGCGCAGCATTATCTCCTGATCGGTAATTTTCCCTTCCGTACCAGACGACGGCTGATGTATCATAATCCGTGCATTCGGCAGGCAATACCTCTTACCCTTCGCGCCAGATGATAATAGCATCGCGCCCATCGACGCTTGCAGCCCTATCCCTATCGTCTCTACATCCGGCTCGATATAATTCATCGTATCGATAATCGCGAGCCCATCGTACACTGATCCACCAGGTGAATTAATATATAACTTTATCGGCTTCTTCGAATCTTCGTGAGCCAAGTACAATAGTTGCGCTATCACTAGGTTTGCCGTATGCGCATTCACATCCTCCCCTAGGAACACAATCCTGTCATTGAGCAGCCTCGAATAAATATCGTACGCCCTCTCTCCCTTATTGGTCTCTTCCACCACCGTAGGCACTAGATAATCTTTTGCCATAATTACTCCTTTACAAGTTTAAGTTTTTTATTAACATACTTAAGCGTCGGGATATCGCCCTTCTTCAGATGCTCAGAGATAATCTCCTCCGATAACAGCGACTCCACTTCATCCTCAATCTTCCGCCTAAGTGGTCTCGCCCCATTCTTCGGGTCATACCCCTCAGATATTAGATAATCTCTCGCTTTCTCGTCCACCTTCAGCGACAGCCCCTTCGTCGCCAATCTCTTCTTCAAATCATTAATCAAGTTATCAAATATCTTTTCTACATTCTTCCGAGTCAAAGCATGGAACACCTGAATCGAATCTAGTCGATTAATCAGCTCTGGCCGCATCACTTTCTTTAGGGCTTTCATCGCATACGCTTTGTTTTCCTCATATTCTTGCTCGAGCGCCTTCTTATCCTTCGCTGTCTTCGCTGTAAACCCAAGCTCCGACTCACGATACATATCCGCCGACCCAAGGTTCGATGTAAGTATCACAATTGTATTATTGAACTTAATTTTATTCCCTTGCCCATCTGTCAGTATCCCATCTTCCAATATCTGAAGCAGCAAATTAAATACATCCGGATGCGCCTTTTCAATCTCATCGAACAATATCACAGAGTAAGGCTTCCTCCGCACCGCTTCGGTCAGCTTGCCGCCGTCATCATAGCCAATGTACCCCGCCGGCGCCCCCACCAGTCGCGACACATTATGTTTCTCGCCGAACTCGCTCATATCAATCTTCACGAGCGCATTTTCGCCGCCGAACACTTCCCGAGCAATCACTCGCGCCAACTCCGTCTTACCCACACCCGTCGGTCCCATAAACAAAAACGAACCAATCGGTCGCCGCGAGTCAGTGATGCCAGACCGCCCCCTCCGAATCGCTTTCGCTACCGCCGCCACAGCTTCGTCCTGACCAATGATCGATTTCTTTAGCTCATCCTCAAGCGAAAGCAACATCTTCATCTCCGACCCATGCACTTTCGATACCGGAATCCCAGTCTTCAGTGATACCGCTGTCGCCAGATTTTCCTCCGTCAGTGTCGGATTCACCGCATCCTTAATCCCCGATTTTTCCATCTTCTTAATATCCTTCTTCAGTCGCTCGCTTTCTGTCTTATATTCTGCCGCCTTCTCATAATCCTCAGCCTCAGCCGCCTCTTCGATTTTCTTCTCCAGCGTCGCCAGCTCTATCTTCATCTTTTTATATTTACCGCCACCTTTCTTATCCGCCGCCACCTTCGCGATCGCCGACGCCTCATCGATAATATCAATCACCTTATCCGGCATGAATCTATCGTTGATATACCGCTGCCCCATCGTAATCGCCGTCTCAAGGCACTCATCCGGAATCACCACCCCATGATGCTTCTCGTAATGCGACTTGATTCCTTTCAAGATACGAAGCGTCACTGCCGCGCTCGGCTCCTCCACCATCACCGTCTGGAACCGTCTTGACAAAGCCTTATCCTTCTCAATCGTCTTGCGATACTCATCCAGCGTAGTCGCCCCTATCAAGTTAATTGTATTTCTCGCCAATGCTGGCTTCAAGATATTCGCCGCATCCATACTCCCCTCACCCGACCCGGCACCACACAGTAAATGTATCTCATCGATAAATAACAGTATCGAGTCATCGCCAATCGCCTCATCTATTACCCCCTTTATACGTTCTTCGAACTCTCCTCGGAATTTCGTCCCCGCTACCAATGATGATAGGTCCACCTGATAAATATGCTTCCCTATCAAGCCTCCGGGTACCTCATTATTTGCAATCCGCGTCGCGAGTCCCTCCACTATTGCCGTCTTGCCCACCCCCGCTTCACCAATCAACACCGGATTCGACTTCGTTCGCCGTGAGAGCACCGTCACCACGCGTTCTATCTCACTCTCCCGACCAATCACCGTATCCAGATGCCCCTGCTTCGCTTCCTCAGTCAAATCTTTCCCGTACCGCGTCAGGAATTTCAACTGTTTCTTATTCATATATTTAGCCTTCTCGGCTTTTAGCTTCTCATCCTTTGTCTGTTCTTCCACCAGTTTCTCAATTTCATCTAGCACCTTTTCACCATCTACCTTCAACCCCTCCAGTATCAACGAAGCTCGTGAATTCGGCTGACTGAGTAGTGCATATAATATATGCTCCGTCCCAATCACCATGAGCCCCTGTTCGCGCGTATAATTCTGCGCCATCCGAAGCGTCAGTATTACCGCCTCCGATAGCGACATCATCGCCATGTCCGACCCCGGTACTTCCACCGCCACTTTGTTCAGTGCCTTCTCGACTTCATCCATTGTCACACCTTCTTCGCGCATTATCTTCGCCCCAGTCGAATTATCCATCGACATTATCCCAAGCAGCAAATGCTCCGTCCCCATATAGCCATTATTGTATCTCTTAGCATAGTAATCCGATTTCTGCAAAGCAAACCTCGCATTTTCGGACAATCTATTCATTATTTCACTAAATTCTTCTTGCATATTTCCTCTCTTAGACAAGCTTTCATCTGTTTATTTTGTTCGCACTCGTCCATATACCCTATTGTAGCAAATTAGCACTCTTCAGTCAAGAGTGCTAATTTATTTTTTATCCCCATTTATTTATTCTCCAATATATTTTCGCAAAATATGATACAATCACTTCAAGTGGGGTTGCAATTTCAAAAGTAAAGGCGGGAGAAAGGAGGCGTTATGGTTTTTGAGACAAGCCTATTCTTTAGTTTTATCAAAGTAAAATTAGTCCTCTTCCGAAGAAGAGGCTAACCTAACATAATTCAAGTATACCGCACACTCATTACAATGTCAACCCCACTTTTTATTACAACATAAGCAGGACAAGAAAAATGATTACAAAAGCTATCATTCCAGTTGCCGGCTGGGGCACCCGCCGACTCCCTATCACCAAAATTATCGAGAAATCCATGTTGCCAGTCGGTAATCGTCCGCTCGTCGACTATTCCGTCCAGGAGCTTATCAAAGCTGGTGTTAAAGATATCTACATGGTGATATCGAATGTCGAACCCTGCCAAGTCCAAGAATTCTACAAGGACAATCTCGCTCTCAACCAATACCTTATCGACCGCGGCAAGGAAGATCGCCTCAAGCTCGCCAAGACCCTCCCCGATGACGTCACTATTCATTACACCATCCAGGACCCCGCCGGCAAATACGGCACCGCCGTTCCTATTGCCATGGTCGTAGAAGAATATCACCTAGACGAGCCAGTCCTGGTCTTCATGGGCGACGATTTCATCTGGAATCCAAACGGCGAATCCGCCTCCGAAGCCCTCATCAAAGCTTCAAATAGTCAAGATTCCGCTATTCTCGGCGTCGAAATCGACCGCGATAAAGTCGAAAAATACGGTGTTCTTTCCGTCAAGGACGGCAAACTTGTAAACGTAGTCGAGAAACCCACCCCCGACGAAGCTCCTTCCAATCTCATTAACGTATCCAAATACATCATGTCCCCCGACCTCTTAAAACGCATCGTTGCATACGTCAATGAGCATGACTTCGGTCCCAAAGACCAAGAATACATGGTCACCGACCCCATCGATGAGTATATCAAAGATGGCGGTATCATGCGCATCGCCACCACTAAAGGTGAATACCTAGACGGTGGCTCCGTCGAAGGCTGGCTCCACGCCAACAACGTTGTCTGTGGCAGTTAGGGTTAGTAAAGATACCTACTCAACCCTTATCAATGCCTGATTCCACGACTCCGGATAATCATCTAGCCCCAGCAATTCAGCAATTGTCGCAGCAAGATTAGCCAAACTCGGATTAGCGACTCCGCCCAACTGATAATGCACACGATTTTCCGTGTTGTCATATATAATAAATGGCACTTTATTAGTCGTGTGCGAAGTTTTTGGTTGCCCACTAGCATCAAGCAACTCCTCCGCGTTACCATGATCCGCCACAATAAGCAAACACCCACCAAGCTCATCCACTCGCTTCGCCAACCGCAAAAGCGACAAATCAATCGACTCCATTGCCACAATCGTCGCCTCCATATCAGCAGTATGTCCTACCATATCCCCACCTGGATAGTTAATTCTCACGAAGTCATAATCCGCCATCCTCTCCAGCACTGCATCAGTTATTTCCGCCGTCCTCATCCACGGCCTAGTCTCGAACGACTCCGTGTAAGATTCTATCTGCACAAACTCTTCCCCTGCCGCCTTTTCATAGCTATTCCCGTTAAAATAGTACGTCACATGTCCAAATTTCACCGTCTCTGACACCGCCAATTGCGACACGCCTCTGTCTCCTAAGAATTGATGCAGAGTCTCGTCGATCCCCACCGCATCAATCAATCGATGCTCCGGCACATGAGTATCCGAATTATACTCCGTCAGCCCCACAAAATACACGTCGTTTGGTGTATAAGCGCCGCGATTAAAATACGGGAAATCCCAATATGTAAATGCTTGCGCTATCTCAATCGCCCTATCCTTCCGAAAATCAAAGTAAATCAACGCATCGCCCGTCATTATCCGCCCCACCGGCTGCTCCGCATCATCCACAATCACGAACGGCGGCAAATCCTGATCCTGCACCGCGGGATTAATCCGTCTTAGCATCATTACGGCTTCCTCGGCAGAATGGAAGAAATAATCCGCCTCTCCATTCACCATCATATCCCATCCTCTTGCCACTACATTCCAATCATTTTCATATCTATCCGCCACGCATACTTGTCGTCCACCACCCGAAGCAATCCGTATATCCGCATCCGCAAATCTCGCCGCAAACTCCTCAAACCTCCGGATATATTTCGGCTCCGACTGCGGCGATACATCACGCCCATCAAACACCGCATGCACACGTACCCGCCGCACCCCCTCAGCATAAGCCTGTGCGATCATCTGCTCCAAATGTGAAATATGGCTATGTACCCCTCCATCAGAGAAAATACCTGCAAAATGCAAAGTCTTCGCAGGCTCCATACTTACATTATACCATGGCTCACCAGAATTGTCAATAGCTTCACTAACCTCACCCCTGTTCAATACTCGAGTTATCGCCCCCTTCCAAGCCTCTGACCGAAACACTTCACCAGTCGCGAAAGCCTCCTCAACCCTAGCAATATCCTGCTTGAGCGCCCTGCCGGCACCCATCGTATTGTGACCCACTTCCGAATTTCCCATTTGCCCCGGCAGCAACCCTACATATTCCCCTGAAGCCTCAAGCGCGACATGCGAATATTCCCGTGCCGCCCTACCTAAGAAAGAAGTCCGTGCTTTCGATACTGCATTCCCAGCAGAATCCGGAGCCAGACCCACTCCGTCTAAAATTGCGAGCACCACAGGCCCATCATACTGCAGTTTATTCATAAGCTCATTATATCATATAATAATAAAAATAGCCACTGCGAAGCATAATGAGATTTAGACCAGATTTCTAAATTGCAAGCTCTGCTACTCAACAACGAAAAAATCTCCCCAAGCCCGAAGGGCGAATAAGGAGATTTTTTCTTGACTTGCGTAGCAGGTCTTGCAATTTAGAAGTCCAAGCTTCGCAATGGCTATTTTTATTATTACAAGCCTAGAGTGAGAACAAGCACAGCACTATAATATTCACCACTGCAATACAAGCCACCACTCTTATCCCCCACTTGAACCACGTCGAGTAGTCAACCTTTGCAAGTGCCAACCCTGCCATAATCGCACCACAAGTTGGTGTTATCAAATTTACCAACCCATTTGCAGATACAATCGTCATCGCTGCCACGTTAGTGCTATATCCAAGCTGCGCAGCCACCGGTGCGATAATCGGAGTCGACAAAGTCGCCAGCCCCGAAGACGACGGCACCAATACTGACAGCACGATATGCAATATATAATTAAGTGGCACAAATAGCATTTCCGGCAACGACGCCAACCAAGCTGCCGCATTTACTACAATGAAATTATCCATCGCGGTTTGCGCCATCAGCACCGACGCGCCTCGCGCCACTGCGATTACGAGCACCACACCGATCATATCATCTGCCCCATCGATAAAGGTATCGATAAATCCATGCTCACCCTCTCGATTGATGATTGCAAGCAAGATTGAAGCAAGCAAGAACCACAACGCCGCCTCGTAGAACCACCATGATCCTAGCGGTGCACCAGTCAGCCAACCCGTCCACGAATCGAAGAATGTAATCCCAAAATCACCCCATGGGATAAACCCGATTATCATTACGATAAAGGTCAAAGCAAAGATAATCAAGGAAGCAATTTGCTTACCAGTTAATTTTAGCGTGTCGTCTTTAGCTTCCAAGAACTTCGAATACCGTTTCTCTGCAGCCGCTTGTTCACGCAATGATAAGAAAGTAGAACCTTTATCGCGTTGCACTTTCTTCGCGTAACGAATCACAAAGAACGCCGAAATCGCAAGAGTCGTCAACCATAGCACAGTCGCAATCAATATTATCGTACCCTGATTGAACTCGATACCAGCATCCTTCATTGCTGACACTGCAACCCCGGTCGCAAACGGGTTAATCGTGGACCCAAGCACACCCGAGCCAGCACCCAGCAAGATGGTTGCCACGCCCACAAGCGGATCCAGTCCAGCCGCAAACATTGTCGCCGCAATTAGTACGTAGAACCCAACGCTTTCTTCTAGGAACCCATAAGTCGTACCCATTACCGAGAAAATTAGCATCAAAGTAACAATCAACAGATATTCCTTACCATGCATCTTCTTCACTAAGATTTTAATTCCGGTCTCGAGCGCCTTCGTCTTAGCCATCACTGCGAGGAACCCGCCCAGGATCATCACGAAGATACACACATCAATCGCATTTTCAAATCCAAGTATCGGCGCCATCAGCACTTGCCACAAAGCTGCACCCTCCACCCCAGAGCCATCTTTAATCGCACAGCCACCCTCACCGTACACTTCTTCACAAGCTTCCATCGAGTCAAAGGTCTCAGCCGCTTCCGCCCCACCTTCAGCCTCAAGCGACGAAATCACCATCACGTCCTCACCGTTCTCATTGACGACCACCTCTTCACCAGTCGCCACTGCCTCAGAGCCTTCAACGCTTCGGTTCGACATCGCATCATCCGAAACCGCCTCGTCAGTCAACATACGATTCTTGTCCGAGCCACCAGCCGGCATATTTTCGCTAGTCACTTCATCACCTACCGCCGGAGCGAAAGATTCACCATCCGGCAATTCCATCGGCTCCGGCACATCTTCAGGTCGAGTGCCGTTCAACGCTTCCGGCCCACCTGTAGGCATTTCGCCTTCCCATTCCCCCGGACCAACTTCCACGCTAGGTGTTTCCGCCTCAGATTCTACTGCCACGTACTGCGCTTTCGGCAATACATGCGACATAATACCCAGCAAGATAATCAGAATCATAATAATCGAGTACGCCGAAAGCATCGCTCGACTACGTTTTTTGCTACGATTTTTCTTCCTAAACATTTTTAATCCTTTTTACGTTAATATTACCCCCACAAAGCATCTCTTCCTAGATTACGCCTCCTCTCTCACTAGTGCCATCGTCATACAATGCGAACCACCCCGTCCGCGCGAAAGCTCCGAACTCGGAATCTCAATCACTTTAACCCCATGCCGCCTCAAAGTAGCATTGGTCACGAAATTCCTATCATATGCCATCACCACCCCCGGACGCACGCAAATCAAATTCACACCGTCACTCCACTGCTCGCGCTCCGCATCAATCCGCCTACCATTACCGCATTTAATTAGCTCAACCTTATTGAGATGTAAATACTTCTCCAGCACCTTCGTAAGACTCTGATGAATCTCCACAATCTCAAGCTCACCCCCTCTCCCAGCCGAGATTTCGTAAATCGTCGAGATATCCATAATCGCATCCTGCACTGCAAATTTATCCACGTCCACCTGCGTCATTACCGTATCGAGATGCATAAAACTCCGCTCATCCGGAATATCAATCGCTAATACATATTTAAAGTTATTTGACTTATCCTTAAACAATCGCTTCGCAAAATTCGCAATCGCATCTGGCTCCGTCCGCTGCGATATCCCTATCGCCACTACCTCAGATGATAGTACCTGAATATCCCCACCCTCAATACAATACGGCTCACTCCTGTCATAATATAATTTTACATCATCATAAAACGGATGATACTGATATACATATTCCATAAATATCGATTCTCTCGTCCTCGTCACCGACCACATCCGGTGCAAAGTCGCACCATACCCCACCGTCGCCATCGGGTCGCGCTGGAAATAAATATTCGGAATCGGATCGATAATCATCCTACCAGTATCTCTGGTCGCATAGAATCCCGATACGCTCCCGAGCTTCTTTAGCTCCGATATATCAATCCCCGCAATACACTTTCGCACCATTTCCTTCGTATCCTTAATCGAATTCAAGAAATCATAACAGTGTTTTACCACCTTCGGCGAAGTCACCCCGGCCTCAGCAATAAATTGCTCCAGGAATTTCTTCCGTACTGTTCGACCACCCGCCTCAAGCGCTTCCGCCACAAGGTCCACCAAGTACACCACTTCCACCCCTTCAGCCCTCAAAGCATTCGCATATGCATCATGTTCCATCTGCGCCGTCTTCAAATACGGAATATCGTCAAACAGTAATCGCTCCAACGTATTCGGCGTCAAGTTCAGGAACTCATCCCCTGGTCGATGCATCAGTACCTTTTTAAGTGGTGCTATCTCACTAAAATTTACTATTGCGTTCTTCACTTATTTTTCCTCCTTTTTATATAACGTTAAGAACATTACACTTTTAATAGTATGCATTCGGTTTTCCGCTTGCTCAAATACCAACGAACGTTCCGAGTTAAATACCTCATCCGTCACCTCCATCTCAGAAATACCAAATTTCTCATGTACATCCCGAGCAATCGAAGTATCCAAATTATGGAACGAGGGCAAACAGTGTAAGAATATCGCACCCTCTTTCATCTTAGACATCAGCTCAGCATTCACCTGATATGGCTTCAATAGCTCGATTCGCTCGCCCCACTTCTCTTGTGGCTCGCCCAAAGACAGCCAAACATCAGTATATATCACATCTGCCTTGCCATTCAGTTCTGCTATATCGGTGGTAATCGTTATCGTCGAGCCATTCTTCTCCGCGATTGGCTGACACTGCTCCACTATCGCATCAGACGGTCTCAAGTGACTCGGCCCACACGCAATGAAATTTACTCCCATTTTTGCACTCATCGCCATCAGCGAATTCGCTACATTGTTCCTCGTATCTCCCACAAACGCCAACGTCAACCCCTTTAGCCCACCGAAATGTTCCTCGATAGTCATAAAATCCCCTAGTGCTTGTGTCGGATGGCACTCATCCGTTAACCCATTCCACACCGGCACGTCTGCATGCTCCGCCAGATCATCCACCACTTTCTGGTCAAATCCGCGATATTCTATCCCATCATATAGCCTAGCTAGCACCTGCGCCGTATCCGCAATCGACTCCTTATGCCCCATCTGTGAACCGCTCGGATCCAAGAAAGTCACCCCCATGCCGAGGTCATACCCCGCTACCTCAAACGAGCATCTCGTCCGAGTCGATGTCTTCTCAAACAAGATTGCTATATTTTTCTGAGGAAAATACTTGTGATTTTGGCCCTCTCGCTTCATCTCCTTGAACTTCCTCGCCATTGCCAACATATACCTCAGCTCATCTTCACTAAAGTCCAGGATTCTTAAGAAATCTTTACCATAAAAATTCATTTGTGATGCCCTTGTTTACACTATATATTATATATTAAGTTAATTTTAAGCGCAAGTGTTATGATATAATAAAACTATGAAAAAAAGAATAATCCTTGCCCTAGGTGGCAATGCTTTGCAGCAAAACGGCGAAGCCACCGCCGAAGCCCAGAAAAAAATCGCCGAGCAAGTCGGTGCAGTCATCGCTAATTTGTCCAGCAAATATGAAATTGTCGTAGCCCACGGCAACGGTCCCCAAGTCGGCAATATCCTGATTCACGAAGAAAGGGCCGCCACTACCGAAGCCCCCGCCATGCCCCTCGAGACCGCAGTAGCTATGAGTCAAGGTCAGATCGGTTACTGGCTCACCCAAGCCATCAATAACGCCTTTGCCATACAGCATAAGCGTCGTAAAGTCGTCACTGTCATCTCCCAGGTAGTAGTAGATCGCACCGATCCCGCTTTCAAGAATCCTTCTAAGCCTATCGGTCAATTCTATACCGAACGCCAAGCTGAGCAGCTCGCCGAACATCACGGCTGGACCGTCAAAGAAGACGCTGGTCGCGGTTGGCGTCGCGTCGTAGCCAGCCCCAAGCCTATTGACATCGTCGAAAAACAAACCATCAAAGAGCTCGTCCAGGATGGCGCCATTGTCATCGCAGCTGGCGGCGGCGGTATCCCCGTCTACCGCACCAAGATCCTAAGGAGAATCAAAGGCATCGATGCCGTTATTGACAAAGATTACGCCGCCGAATGCCTCGCCGAGCTCGTCCATGCCGACATTTTCGTCTCCGTCACTGCTGTCCCGAATGTTTTCATCAACTTCGGTCTATCGAATCAAGAACCCATTCACTCCGTCACCACCAAGGCAATCCAGGACCTCATCAAATACGGCTACTTCAAGCCCGGCTCAATGCTCCCCAAAGTCGAAGCCGCTATCAAATTCGCCAAATCCGGCAAAGCCAAGACCGGCATCATCACCAATATAGAGAACCTCGAAAAAGCTCTTCAAGGCAAAGCCGGAACAATTGTTACAAGATAACATTATTCATTTGGGTGAGCATATAGCAAACCCAAATGGATATTATTATTCTACATCAATTTTTGCAGTTCATTTTTGTAGGCTTCCACCCCCGGTTGATCAAACGGGTTCACACCAAACAATTTTGCCGACACGGCACAGGCTAGCTCAAAGAAATAGATCAGCTCCCCAAACCCTTTCGCATCAAACGATGACACTGCAATATTAAGTACCGGTATTCCGCCTTCCGCATGCGCAATTCTTACCGCCGTTACCACTTTTGCATTCATCTGATCTGTCGGATAATCAATAATCGTCTCCCACAAGTTTCTCCTCCCATCCTGCATAAACTGTCCCATCGAATGCAAATCCGTCGAATATATCACCGAAGTCGGCAACACCCCCGCTCGCCCCTTTCCTTCACTTTCGCCGAACAGCTGCTTTAACCATTCGTTGAAATACATCGTACTCGGCTCGAAACTCGCAAATACCTCCGTGTCATAACCCTTCTGCCCCAAGGTATATCGCATAAAAGCATACTTTAGTGCCGGCTCCACTGCATTATCCACCGCTTCAGAGGCCCCCTCCAGCATCTTATCGATATCCACCCCAGCCACCGCCATCGGCAGCATCCCTACTGCCGTCAATACCGAATATCTCCCTCCAATATTATCCGGCACCACGAACCTCGTATATCCACATGCCACCGCCTCATCGTGCAGCGCCCCATGGCGCGCATCCGTCGTTGCATATATCCGCTGGTAAGCCTCCTGTTCACCGTATTTCTCTATCAACTTTTTCTTAAATTCAGCAAATGCCGCTGCCGGTTCCAATGTCGTCCCAGATTTCGATATCACATTTATCGAAAAATCATGCTCCCCCACCTTCTCAAGCGCCCTATCTAGCTCACGCCGGCTTAGTGAATTACCCGCATAGATAATCTTCACGCTAGATTGCGGCCTAAGCGCCTCAATCACCGCCCGATGACCCAGATACGAGCCTCCTATCCCTATACATACCAGATATTCCGACTCCTCCTGTATCTTCGCCGCCGCTTCCTTCACCCTAGTCAGCTCCCCTACATCGTATTTTCGTGGCAATTCCATCCATCCCCCCATCTTATCTTTCCGAATTTCCTTCAGTATTTCCTCCGCCTTCGCGACGTCCACCTCCGGGCTACAATTCACTGTTATCATATTACCTCCAAATCTTTCCTTCATTATAGCATAGCTTGCTTTTTAAGCAAAAGTGTGATATAATATACATAATGCACTTTACAAAGGAGTGGTAAAGATGAAAAAGGCGAACATATCATTTAAATTTCGCCCCAAGCAGTATAATGACCTCTTTCAAAAATTGTCAAGAATCGGTTTTTCTTTCTATGAAATCGATCCCTACGGGGAACCCAAAGACTTCGTCTTTAAGGATGTGGACTACGTCCACCAACCGAAGGTAACAGCCATCTGGAACGGAGAAATCACAAACGAGATCAAACAATGCATCGGTGACTTAATTGATGCCGAAACAATAGAGGACTTGCTCATCTATAAACCATAACATTGTTGCATAATTCGCAAGCATTGAGAGACATAAAGAAAAAATCTATGATTTTTTCGCCGAAGGGGCGAAGTGATGTGATAAAATCTTTGATTTATCACATCACGAAGCTCTCGAAATGCGCGAATTATGCTGTAATACAGCACCCCCGAGCCACTAGCGCTCGGGGCTTTTTTATGTTACAATAGAGGTATCGCAAGCCGCACCACCTAGCGGTGAATAGCGACATCCATGCCCGAGTGGCGGAATTGGTAGACGCGCTAGCTTCAGGTGCTAGTGGTAGCAATACCGTACAGGTTCAAGTCCTGCCTCGGGCACCACATCCGAAATTTTTCTAATTTTTTATCCACCAATCGTGGAAGGTATTTTTTCTCATCTATAAGTCTAATGTACAGCATTATTATACACTTTTCCGCACCCGTCAACCCCACCATCACCTTAGTATAGTCTTCCGCCGGTGGCCAGACTAGCGACGGCGCGGCGGCTAGCTGCCAGCCATGCATCGCAAGGAGCGGCCGCTGCGGCGATTGTCGTAGCTCGCTGGGCTGATAGCGGAAGTATTCACGCTGAGGCTGTACATGTTGTAGGTATCGTTGCGAGTAGAGGACCACCAGTAGCCGATGCTACCCTGATTGAACGGCGAGCCATTGTAGAAGTAGCCCGAGAGAGGTAGATGGAGGGCAGAGCGATAATTTGCGTAAGCCGTAGCGTCAGAAGTTGAGCCAGTAGAACCATAAATAGTATTGGCTAGAGCAGAGAATTCACCAGAAGTACTACCAGTAGGCATTCTCCAACCAGCTGGGCAGATGTCTTCAGTGGCGTTACCACTGGAGGTGCCTTCTGATGTACCGTCACCGTAGCAGTAAGACCCAGCTGAGGCAGCACAGTAGTTGTAGTAGCCACCTACTTTGTAGCCTCCTGCAGTGCTGGTGGCATCAGTTGGGATTACGTCTTTACTTGCCATATTTACCAGTGGAGCAGAGTAGCTGTAGCTAGAAGTCCAGTTAGATACTGCAGCAGTAGCATATTGGTCGGAAGTGGTGCCAGTGCTGGTGCCTTTGAGGTAGCCAAGGGTGGTGTTAGATGCGTTAGTGTTGGATTCGCTCATAGCATTAAGGACTGTGGAGCTAGTGAGGTCTAGGGCGAGGTTGTCTAACATCCAGCATTTACCATCTGCCAGTTTACCCACTGTGTAAGAAGTACCGTCACGGGAATCGGTCAGAGTCGCGGTGTCACCTATAGTGGTACCAGTACAATAATCATTGTCTACAAAGTCTTGCATGTTGGTAGCATCGGTGAGAGTGAGGAGTTTACTCCAAGTAGCATATAGATTAAACGTCCCACCAGCTGAAGCTAGGCTGGTAGCTATGTCGTCTGGTTGGTAGAGAGTACCGCCAGCGCAGCTAGTTTGTGGGGACTGAGTGTTATCCTGGATGGTACACCAGCCAGCGAACTGGAAGCCACTTGGAGCAGTGAAGGTGCTTGCTGCTATGGTGTATGGTTCGTAGTTAGCAATATCGCTTACAGTAACATTAGTACCAGTACCACCATTAGGCTTATAGACTACTGAGTAGTTACCTGCAGTGAATGAGTTGGGATGGACTAGGACGTATTTGACTTTGCCAGTATAATTACCAGCTGGTTGGGATTGACTGATAGTGATTTGGTAGGATGGAGTAATAGTACTAGCAGTAGTAAGACCAGTGAAGGTAGCTACTTTAGTGAATGCGGATGGGATGTTCTGGAAGGAATCATAACTATTAGATATAGTAGCATCTGAGACTGGGGTTAGTTTCATTTTCCAGTTAGAGTTAGTACCGGTAGCATTAGTCTTGATGTTATAAGTATTGTCTGAACTGAAGATAAGGTCTGTATGATAGTTACTATCATAAGTATTGTCTGAATAGCCAATAGCATAGATAGAATAACCATTAGCATCATTACAGGAAGTAGTGATATTATTAGCTACAATAGTACTAGTAGTACCAGCAGTAATGGAATCACTATAACTACCACCACCAGCAGTGAATGAACAGGAGACTGGAACGGAGATATTGACCTCGTCTACCAAACTAGTATCTTCTGTCGCCATGACGTTACTAGGTAACAAAAATACCACAGCAAATAGTATTACTGCGGCTAGCGCTCCATGGATTAAATAGTTATATATATATATATATATATATCAGATTGTTGTTGGTGATTAGTCATTCGTGCAAGATCTTTCATGATTTCATTATAGCATAGGCTTTTTGAAAATGGAAGAGGGTTTGCACTTTTAGATTATTATGTTATAATATTTTCACCCCTATTGGCTTACCCTCACCTTCACCAAATTACCCTAACAACCACTCCACTACATTTTCATGCATTACCCCCTTCAAATCACCACTCGCACCCCCATCCAACGTCAATAAATACTTCGGGTAATTATCATCTATCCCCTGAAGAGGCTTCACTTCTCGCTCGAATGTCTCTGCCCCACTTACGTCCTTAGACACCTGATAGTATGCCACGCTATCCCTATTATCCGCCACAAAATCCACCTCCAAATTATCATATTTCCCCACTCGCACCTGATTCCTACGGCGCATTAGTTCCAAATACACTACATTCTCAAGTAGTTGCCCCGAATCTTCACCCATACCCCTCCCCAGCAAATAGCCCCGAAGCCCCGAGTCCACCACAAAATACTTATATCCCGTAGACAATAACTCCCTCCCCCGCACATCATATCTATCCGCCCGATAAATCAAAAAGCATTCCTCTAGTGCCGCAATATAATTCTCCACTGTATGGTAGCTTACTTTACGTTGATTACCATTTAACACATCGGTAATTCGCTTTGTGCTCAAAGGCTGCCCAATATTATCTAGTATAAACTTAATAATCCTCTCTAGCAAGTCCTTATCGCCCACCTTCCTCCGCATCATAATATCCTTATACACGATTGTACTAAAAATGTTCTCAATGTATTCCCGTATCTCTGTTGCTTCAGGCACCATTACGCCGTCATTCTGCGCATAATAATTTATCGTCTGCGGCAACCCCCCATAGTTCATATAATCATCGAACACCGCCCGCAAATTGACCTTTCTTTTCAATACTTCAATATCCCCCACCTCAGGATACAACCCCACTAGATATTCTTTAAATGACAACGGCAGCATATGAATCTCAATATACCTGCCCGATAGCAATGTCGCCAACTCACCCGACAGCAAATAGGCATTTGATCCCGTAATATACACATCAAAATTCTCCCGAACCCTCAGCCCGTTTACCGCCTTCTGAAACTCCGGCACCATCTGCACCTCATCCAAAAACACATAAGCTTTCTTCTCCTCTGGCGCCCACTCCAGCAAATAATCGTACAGCTCTTTCGCTGTCTCAAAATTATACATTGGGTCGTCAAAATTAATCTTAATTATCTGGTCATCCTCCACCCCGATAGTTTTCAGATAACGTATAAACAGTTCAAACAACGTAGATTTCCCAGACCGCCTCAGCCCAGTCACTACCTTAATTAAATCTTGATCCTTAAAAGACTTTAATCTCTCCATATATTCAGGACGTTCTATCAACATTCCAAACTCCTTTCTTACATCTTACCATAAGTGTATCACATCCACTCTCATCCGTCAATACTTTTTGCAAAAATTTGCAAAAACTTCCAAATCCACCCTACTTTTTGCAAAAATTTGCAAAAACTTCTTAGCCTGCATCTTCGACCGCCTCCTCACCCTCCCTATGCTACAATATCAACAGGGCGAAGTCCTCACTGGCGGCACAACCTATCTTCATTAATCCCGCTCGTTTAGGCCTAGTCGCAAGAGTCAGAGATCCCTTGAGCAATCCATGGATACCTGACGCCAACAGCGCTCAGTATCGTGGCGCCCAATGTCATGGCACCCGATGCTAATACCATCAAGCACATTTCCAATCCACCCACATGCTCGAGTTATATACCTTTTTTGCGTGATTTATTGCAAAAGGCATGGTCGTTTGATCGATATCATCCAAAATACCGATCCACTTAGAGCCCAAGACCCCATAGCCAAAAACACTAAACCACAGCACTAATTGCATCTCTTGCAGCACGCGCGGACTCTGCACCCGATTGTCGTGTAGTTCCTCCTCGGAGGCAACTACAACGGCGGTTCGTTCAACAATGGAGGCTCGAACGGGAACTACTGGTCTGCTACTTCGAACTCCTCGAGTACCAACGCCCGTAACCTGAACTTCAATTCGACGAACGTCAACTCCGCGAACAACAACAATCGGCGTAACGGGTTTAGCGTGCGCTGCGTGTTCGGCGAGTAGGAGCGGTTCTCCCAGTAAGGGTTTCCCAGTTCCGGTTCCCCCGACTCTTGCATCAAAACGCCCTACTATCCACTGGCTGGGGCAGACCAGCAGCCAGCCAGTTAAGCCAAATCAAAAACAAGTCCAACCACAAAGGCCAACACCCCCCACCTTAGTATCTATATCTTCCCCCTAACCCCTCAATCAGTTCCGCCATGTACTTTTTCGTGCTCATATGTTTCGACATCCCGATATACGACACTACCCCCTCATAATTATTCCCTGTCTCCACAAACCGACGCAACACCCTTTTCGCATTCTTACGAAATCGTTTTCCAGGCAACAGACAATCCACTCGTACTATTTTCCCCAGAAACGGACAACCCTTTCGCACTTCTTGCACGTATCGCTTATTGGGATGCAATTTTAGCCCCATCGACATCAAGTATTCCGACACCACTGCCTTCATCGCCTCCAGGGCATACCCATAATCCTCCTCCGTCACCACAATATAAAAATCATCCACATATCGTCCATAATATTTAAATCCCAATTTACATTTCATTCACCAATCAAATTCATTCAGCATAATATTAGACAATAGCTGCGACGTCAAATTCCCGATCACTATCCCCTGTCCTGGCGGCTGGTTAAACAAACTCTTATTGGCCGGCAGCAAATCCCAATCGCTGAGCTTCCCCACCCGCCTCACCCCACCAGTCGGGTCATCAAAGATAATCTCGCGCCACAAAAACCCACATAGTTCATATAACCACCCACTATCCTTAAACTGTCGCTTCAAACCTTGCGTTACCTTATCAAACAACGTACTTCGCTTCAAACTCATAAAATATCCCGACAAATCGCCCTTGATTACCCACGCCTCCTTATCTAAACTATGAGATACCTTACGCATTGCTCGCTGCAATTGCGCCACACCATAATCTGTGCCCCTACCATTTCGACACGAAAACGACGTTTCCACAAATTGTTTATCCCACCATGGCGCCACCACTGCATATAATAAATGATGCACTATCCTATCCCGAAACGGTGCCGCAAATATTTCTCGTATCACCGGCGAATGCGTAATAAAGGCTTTACTCCTACTCGGCTTATACTTTCGCTGCAAAATATCCCAACATAATTGCTCCAAATTCTCATACCAAAACATCTCGAACTTATACTCATCTACCGTGTTCGTCTTTCCCCGCCTCGCCATAATGAAAGATTCAAAAAGTGCCCCCATCAACTCCGAATCCGACTTAGGCAACTTCTTTAGTGTGTTCTTCGACTTTATCTTTAACTTCATCCCCCCTTTTGTTTTCAGTGCTACTTTGACGAGTTCTTTTGGTTTCTGCTTCAGCTTTGACTTCCGCTTCTTCGCCTGCACCACCATTACCGGCAAAGTCAACTCTTTTAGACTCTCCAACTGTATTCCGCCGATCGTCTTGACCATTTTCCTCCTTCTTAGGCTTATGCCTCCTCATGCGCTTATCCAGCTTCTCGTCTACCGCCTTCAGGGCACGTTTACGAAGCTCTTTTTTCACCTGATTTTCCATACTTACCACCGCTTCGGTAATATTATATACCACCTTCGCATCCATCAGCTGCAAATTCAAAATAATCAGTGCGTAGCCATACAAATCTTCCATCAATTCATACGCTTGCTCAAGACAATCATCCACATCCCATGTCCCTCGCGCCGCCCGCACTATCATCAGCTGCGTCTTTACCACTTTCCGCTCCATATCAATTCCAAAAGCATCTCTCGCCGTACCGTCCATCTTTCGCACATTCACATGTACAATGTTCAATAACTTCTTCGCCTTCGCATTCAGTTCCGCAAGTAGCACCTCAGGCAAGATCAACTTATTGGTCATTTCTTCCCGCATTTTGTCCTCGTTTAACATTGCAACGTAGTCCTCTTCCGCCACTCGCTCCCCAAGATCAAAAACCCTCACCCACTCAGTCTTATTCGAAATATAAATTTTACCAAAACTCAGCCTCTCTTGAAACTTCTCAATATCCGGCACACCGACAAACCCTTCTTCCGATTTCTCGTCGTAATCCGTATCCACATGTCGCACGGCCTTCAGTCTCAGTCTCGGCGCAATCAAATTTTCATAAATCACTGCCGAGTGGCCAAACATCTTCCACCACTTGCCATCTTGAGTTTTCATCACCACCAGCTGGGTGTAGTTATTCTTTTCATAGTTCAACGTCCGCCTTTTCACCTCAAGATAGGCCTTTTTCAACTCTTGCCCCTTCTTTGACGATTCTGCGGCCCCAGCCCGCTTCGTTCCGGGGTCTGCTTTCACTCTTGCTTTAGCCATAATCTTATCTCTTTACCTTTCTCTGAATTTTAAATCGCACCTTTCCGTTTTCATGCACACCAAATTCAAAGTCTTGTTCTTCACCCGTGGCCCCCGACACAGTACCTTGCTTCATTCCGCAAGAGTCGGGGGAACCGGAACTGGGAAACCCTTACTGGGAGAACCGCTCCTACCCGCCGAACACGCAGCGCACGCTAAACCCGCTACGCCGATTGTAGTAGTCCGCGGAGCTGACGCGCGACGAATCGAAGAGCAGGCTACGGGCGTAGGTACTCGAGGAGTACGA
>Ga0256405_10000556_pt1 | contig 122411 bp, 121 predicted proteins | sample RumenRJG_02DNA_FD_189096 | JGI IMG/M metagenome (GOLD analysis project Ga0256405, IMG submission 189096) | Bovine rumen microbial communities from Lethbridge, Alberta, Canada - RJG_02 | ecosystem: Host-associated > Mammals > Digestive system > Stomach > Rumen | place: Canada: Alberta... | reverse complement strand
ACACTATCACGGGAAAAATACGGGAATTTTTGAAACTAATAAATACCAACTCGTTGATAATCAACAGAATTGACATTTGATTTTGGGTGCCCGGTGGGACTCGAACCCACGACATTCAGAACCACAAGCAATGAAGCCGATTCTCTCGGAATCCCTTTGTACAGTGCAAAAACCCGATAGTGCCAAAACAGCATTTGCGGCTATTTTGCGGCTATCTTCGTTGGGCGATTGAAATTGGCAGTTAGGCACTTTATTCTTTTTAGTAAAAATTGTAAACAAATTTATTTCGAAGTGAGATCATCAAGATGCTTTCTCAATGCCTTTTCAAGCTCATTTTTGCTGCCCTTTTCCAACTCCAGTAAGGAAAGAATTCTGTCGGTCTCTTCCTGTGCTTTGGACAAATGTTGTTGTGCGTTGGACAAATGCTGTTGTTCATTAGCAATCAACTGATGAGCGAATCCAATTTGTTTTGCAAGCTCGGCCATTGTTTTACCGTTAGTAAACATCTGGTCAATGAGCTTATCTAGTGATGATGGACTAGCGGAAAAAGCTGATGGAGCATCTTCCTCTTCCGTTTGAGCACTTTCCTTACCAAACAATCCTTGCCTTGTATTGCGAGGCTCGCAAATCATTTCACCCTCACCTGTTTTGAACCACGTCTCATCGATGTCGTTGTAGATGGCAAGGATTCTCTGGACGGCCTTCTTTGAAAGGTCACGCCCCTCACTTCTTGATTTTCCAATCATTCCAATTGAAAATCCAAGGTCTTTAGTTGCACGATTGTCGTTCAGATGCTTGAACGTCATGTACTCGTCAAATCTGTCGATAACTCTCATGTTTCAGTGAAAATATTTAAATTTCTGTTAATCTATCTTTATAAACATAGAATATTTAGCGTTTTACTTTGAAGAATTAGAAGTTTTAACGTACCTTTGCCGCCGATTTCAAAATTCTCCGAACAGGATAACGCAAATTCTGCTGCAAAGATAAACAAAATTTTTAAATTTCAAAACAAAAAGACAAAAAATGTTGAACTCAGGCACAAAATTTCAGCAAATGAGGCAAAAACGAATAGACGACTTCTGCCGTGATTATATCACGTTTGCCCCTGAAATAAAGGCAAAGCAGGTATCTGCGTGGAAAGTAGTCTGCCAAATTGCAGAAAAGTATGAAGTTGCGCCAAATACAGTCTTTACAGCTTTGAGAAATAAGAAGTTTTATTGCGGCAAACAAAATCCTGTCTGCCGTGAGGCAATGGATAAGTATTTCAAAAGTTTATAGAAAATATGGAAATTTCACTCTCAGATTTAAAACGTATCATCACCACTGCTGCTGAGATTGGCGTGGAGAACTATATGAAAGTCAGAGATCCAGAGTCGGATATGATGAAGCAGGCTGATGCCAAACGCTATCTCTCGAAACTCGGAATTCAGCCGGTCATGCTTCACAAGTGGGCAGAGCAAAAACTCCTTACTCCCGTGAAGACAGGTGATTCTCAGAACGCACCAGTAATGTATTCTCTTGCTGAAATTAAGCAGGTGATATTCAGCCTACAGACTTTTCAGCTGATACGATAAGAATTATCATGGACCAGATTGATCTCATCTTAGACAAGACCGACGGAGGATTAAAAATCTTCCAGGAATATCTCGGAAAAACCGTTGCTCCTGGTGTGAAGTTTAAGAATCCGTTCTACGATGACACCAAAGCCAGCTGCAACTTGTATTATGGCAAGAAATGCGGCAGGTATTTCCTCGTAGATTTCGGCGACAGTACTCTTCGGGGAGACTGTTTCTGGTTTGTCGCCAGATGGGAGAATCTGGATGCCAAGAATGATTTTGATGAAATACTTCGTTTGATTGACAGGAAGCTATGCCTGAACATTTTCGACGATAGAAAACCGATCCTTGCGTCAAATAACAGTAAGCCTGTGGTTGTGCTTGCCAATGACCATCTGAACGTTCCCAGTAAGGAACTGCCTTTTGAGATTGTGACAAATGCGTCACTGTCACAACTTGATTTACAGTACTGGGGGCAGTATGGCATCGACAGCGCAACGTTAGCTAAATTTTCGGTCGTTAGTGTGAAAGCATTCCATTCCCGTCGGTCGGACGGAACCGCATATAGTATTTGCGAGGATGGTCATCCGTTCTTTGGCTACTTCTTTAACGAGGGAAAAGGTGTGAAGATATACAGGCCAGGACAGCAGATGCGTTTTGTCTATGCCGGTCACCTCCCCCATCCCTATGTATTCGGACTGAATCAATTGCCTCCAACTGGCGATGTACTTTACATCACTGGCGGCGAGAAGGATGTTCTCAGTCTCTCTTCACATGGTTTTCATACGATTTGTTTAAATAGCGAGACGGCGAAGGTTCCGGAGAATCTTTTGCCGTCTCTTCGCGAGAGGTTCAACCACATCGCCATTCTCTACGACATGGACGATACGGGCCGCAAGGAGTCAGCAAACCGTGTGAATGAACTGAAAGAACTTGACTGTCCGAATGTCGTTAACATCGAGTTGCCTCTCTGCGGCAGCAAACAGGAGAAGGACATTTCTGACTTTTTCCGTCTTGGCCATACAGCCGAAGAATTGACAGATTTGACGGAAGAGGCCATCACAAAACAATATCAAAGCCACCATAGAATGCGATGAGTACTGAAAACGGCGAGTTAAGAAGGCAACTTGGACTAAAACATGCTGTCAAGGTACGTAAGAATGATAGATTCAGCAAAAGTGATCGTGCTTTGCTGAAAGATTACAATCTTGACGAGAAAGAGGTGTCAAAATACTGTTCAAGCGTAGATTTCGAGTGTATGAACCGCTCCTTTCATGGCATTGGCATCAGGAATCTGCACAATGGTCTGGAGTTTTTCAACGATAATGAGTTTATCACGCCTAAGACAATTGGCGTTTCAGGCCTAATTGTCATAGTAAACTCCATATCACAGCCGAAACGTTCATGCCTGATGTTCATGGACTTCAAGGATTTGCTGGCCTATCTTACGCTGAGGAAGCATTATCCTGCGGTAGCGATGACCAGAGTACCCAAGAAGTCAGACTATATTGTTCTAAACGAGATTGAGAACTGGCAGTTTCTATTTGCAAGAATTGGGGAATACGACACTATCTATTGTTTCTTCCCCAATACCGACTTCGGAGGCACGCTAACCAAGACCATCGATTCGCTTCATGAGGGAAAGACAGTGGATTACTCGACCCTCTACCCTGGATGCAAATCGCTTACAGACTATCTCCAGTTACAAAAAGGACGATTATAATGTATTCATGTCAATATAACAATATGAAAATACTTATTAATTTGAATACATATTATATATATATAGGAATATATCTATATTTAAATATATAAATACATCAATACGATTTCGGGGCTCATAAAAGTACAATTTAATTGCTTTTTAGTCCTTTTTTATGGATTTTTAGTGCCAAAAAACAAAAATATCGCCTATTTTATTAAAAATTCTGAAAAAGTATTCTTCATTCTAATAATATTTTTGTATCTTTGTAGCCATAAATAATGCAATGCATTGTGAAATGCATAACATAATCAGATGTAATAACTACGACCTTAGAGAAAACCTAAATAGATATCATTGCGGTCATAAATCCTCTAAATTGGAAGTAGAAAAAGAGATAATCTTTAATAATTACATCCATATATGAGAGTAACATTCCGTTTACGGACCTAAAATTAAGAGATATGGCAACTGTAAAAAAAACAATTTGTGGCAAAATTGTACTTGGTCTAATTGGACTGAGCGTATTAACTTCATGTAAATGGTTATTTGGTGACCATATTCCGACAGATGATGGTGATAAGTTCTTCGAATATGTACCAGAGTTTCATTACACCTATTTTAGTACCGGCGTTGATGCTATAAAATCTGGAAATCTGTCGCTATATGTTGATTATTCGACATGTAACGTTTTGGGACAGAATTCACCTTTCTATCAGGCCTTGATTCCTTCGTGGGTAGATGCGACTAAGCACTACTATTCAATTAAAGGTGACCAGATTGCAGAGGAAGAAGGTAATACCTTTAATCTTTTAAAGTCCATTCAAGACTGTAGCTATGCTGATTTAGTAAGTGCAGCTAAGAAAATGGCTAATAGCGACAGTGAGTCTGTGCTTCTTACCGATGGAGAATACTTCCAGCCAACAATTGCCCAAGGGAACATAAATAATCCATATATGTCCGAAGCTCTTAAAACATGGCTAAAAAAAGGACATGATATATTCGTATTTACAGAACCATATCAAGAACAATACAAGGGCCAGTTATTCAATAAAAAGCGTTTCTATATATTATTTACAGATATTCGTTTGCGCGATAATATTTATGATAGGATTATGCAGACAGCTAAACTACAACAGTTCCCGGATGTGGAGATGTTTCACTTGTCGGCAGATCATCCAACGCTTGCCGCTGAAGAGGCAAATTCAAAACCCAATGAAAATCTTAGTGCAAAAGTTAAAGGTTTTGGCTCTTTTGAAGCTCAGGAATGGCAGATTAATTGGGAAGATGGTATTGAACCGTTAATTGTTTATGCGTTAAATCCACAAACAGGCGAAACTTTGCCTGATGGAGAAATATTTACCGGAGGTCTTAAAGTTGACAGGAATAGTTTCGGAGGTTATCGCATTTCAAAAGTTGCACCCAAAATTTATAATATTAACCAAGAATTTACAGATTTCTGTTCAGCTAAAATAGCTGGAGAGAAAATTGGAGGTAAATTGGAACCAATGCCCCAACCCCAAGAGAATTTTGTTAAAATGGACGAAAAAGAGTTTACCAAGCATGGTGTCATTAATTTGCACTTTGACACACAAATGTTCACTCCAGACTTCGTGTTAAATGGTTCACCTTATAATTTTTTTAAAATTGACATCTGTGTCTCTGAGGTTCAGGATATGTTTTCTCAGTTTGCACACATATTTGAATTTGACAGCATTGATATGCCAGGTCAAACCAATACTTCGGTCGCAGAAAGTATTAAACAGTGTTTGGCTGACCCAGATATTAAGGGTATGATTACCTCTTGCCCTATATATTCAATTTATGTAAAATCTTCTGAACGTTAATTATAAAAGTTAATAATATGACACCTATTACAAATTTAAACCAGCTGAATCAGTTGATGAACAGCACAATGATCTATGCGGTCATTGTTGGTCTTGTTGCAGTCCTTGTTGTGCTTGCTGTCGCTAATATGTTCCCATGGGAAGGTGGAAGCGATAAGTCTTACGTAAAACGCAGAATTGCGTTTGTTGTAATTGGTTTATTTGCTATCCTCGGATTCTGGCTCTACAATGATTTACATGTCATGGGATATATTAAGAATGCGGGGTTCCAAAGCATGTTTAAAGCTTGCAACCTGAAATGCATTTTTATCAATGCAGGTGTTTACATTGTTGCAAGTGTAGCTTTGATGTTTACATTCCGTCATTCTAAGTTCGGTTCTATTTTGGGTAAAGAAAAGAAGTGAGATATGGCAAAGCAATATTTTGTACTTGGCATTGGAGGTACGGGTATGAGGTGCATTGAGTCCCTTATACACCTTTGTGCTATGGGCATGTTTGATGACACAGAAATTCATCTTCTTGCTCTTGACACTGATAAGAATAATGGAAACTTCTCACGTTTGAAGGAAGTAAAGGAAGCATATGTAAATAGTAAAGGTCTTGATAAGGCAAACCGCGTATCGCTTCATGACACATTCTTCTCTGCAAACATAAAGTATTATGAGTTCAGTCCTAATTATGAACAAAAGAGTTCTTTTAAACTCGTGTTCAATTATGGCGATACCCAATATAATAACAGGGAGGAAACAGATTTAGCAGATCTTGTATTGAGTGAGAATGTAGAGGATTTCAACCTGCGTCATGGTTATCGAGCTCAGACTCATCTCGGTTCAATGATGATGTATCACTCAATAATTGAAGCTGCAAGTTCTCCTGCATCGAGTGAACTAAAATCATTTCTGAGCGAACTGATAAAGGCCTCTCAAAATGGACAGCCAAAAGTATTTATCCTTGGTTCTGTATTTGGTGGCACTGGAGCATCATCCATTCCCATCATTCCACAGGCTATTTCCAAGGCTGCCGAAATACTTAGTAACGGGGCTGCCAACGTATTGAAGAGCGCATACTTCGGTTCTACTTTGTTGACCGCATATTTCAGCTTCAGAGCACCCAGCGGAACAGAATTGTCAAACCAGCGAGTCATAGCAACAAGCGATAAATTTGCTCTTAACTCACAGGTCGCAATGATGTTTTATGATGACGATACGACTGTTAAAAGCACCTATCAGAAATTTTACATGATGGGAACTAGCGGTCTGGAATGGGATCCTATGCAGAGAGAGGGCGACAAAATAACAGAAACCATTACTGGTGGTGAACAGCAGAAGAACGATTCACATTATATAGAGTTATTGGCTGCTTGTGCTGCTTTGGACTTTTATAATGCAGATGAAGGATACCTTGCCCAGAACAAATCGTTAAAGAAAACAGATTACCAATATCGATCCATTAATGATAATGGCAAGTTTGATTTTCAGGATTTCGTTGGTTCAGACCGGGCAAAGGAGTTTGCTCAGAAATTCGGAATGTTAATTGCATTCGCTTTGTTCACAAACGGAACGGATGATTTCGTAGAGAGTGTTAGAACTGGAGGACAAAAGGAGATACAACAGTTCTTAAATGTTGATGTCAACCAAGTTGTCAATCTTAAGAATTATTTCAATCTGTTCTTTGCCAAGGCAAACCAAGATGGTTCTCTCAAAGAGGGATGGTTAAAGCAGATACATCGCTCAGCAGGTGGTGGTGACAAATTCCTTTTCAATGCAAGTTTGTTCTCGCCTGACACTTTCAAGAACCTTATGAAAGTAGATTGGAACAAAGAGATTTATCGCAATGAAGGGGTTGGAAAAGATAATTTCTATAAAACAGGCCTGTTTGGGTCCAAGTTTGACTCTTTTAAAAAGAAATTTATAGAAGTCCGCGATAGTGATAAGAGTTGGCAGAATATCACCAATCAGGGCGAGCAGCTATATCGGCTGACTTTCGAGACATTGGCCAAGTTGTATAATTTTATTTGATGTAACTATGTCGAAAGCGTTATTAATAAAAAGTTATACTAATATAACGACGGGAACCCAAGGACAATGGAATGAGCTGAATATGGCTTCGTCCTATATACAGGGTATTGAGACTGGAAAGATACTGGAAGGGTTAACAGCCGACAAGTTAGGCGCATTAATTTCAGGTGTCCCAACTCCGTGGGCGCGTGCTAAATTATTCAAGTTTGCACTACAGACTTTGGCTACGCCCGATCCCAATATAGATATTTCAGGTTTACAACAGTTTTATGAGCTTCTATATGGAGAATGGAAAGGTTTATTAGCAGTTATTGCCTTATTCCCAGATAGAATTCGTTTCTCTAAACCAGTTACGATGAATGTTAAGGGTGGAGAGTACGATATCGCTGCGGCATTTGGTAGGATGCTTTTTGAAGACAATGATGTATGGAGTAACCAGGATAAGCTTGCAAAGAATCCAGATACTCAACCCTATATTCATCTTATCTATTACAGGGAACATCTTGTTGGTGGAACATCTCCAATGACAGGTGTTTTTACAGGTGTAGATTACACGAACTTGGGTGCAGACGCCAGTGATGTCAACTGGTATCGTAATGGAAAATTTGAAGACCCAACCCGATTCTTTACGACAGATCAACTCCAAAAAGTTTATCTGTTTATTAAGAACATGAACTCAAACCTTGATTCCTTCGAGGCTAAGATCAATTCTCAAAGAGGTCAGAAGCAACCAATGAATATTGATGGCTTTAAGCAAATGAGCCGCAAATGGGAGGATGAATTAAAGCAAAAAGGAGGTGGAACTTTAAGGGATAAAGGTCCTATTGCAAAATATGGAAGTCTGGATTGTCCTTTCTCTCTTCTCTTTAAGAGTGATGTTCCTGTATATCTTAAGCCAGATTTCACTTTCACATATACCAACGATGGAGATTATCAGGCAATAGGCGATATCCAAAACCTTTTAAGCGAAGACAAATATGTAATAGGATGGGCCGAGGACGAATCAGAGCGACCCAAACTTTCGGAAGGCCCAGTTTTCTTCTTGAAGGTTAAAGACATTCAAGATGGCAGTATGAATTATTTCACATTGCCACTTTCTGAACGTGGTATAGACATTTTTAAGAACAGTCTTTCCGGACTATTAGGATATTCTGACGGAGGAAACACGTCGCTAAATGCAGTAATTACAGATGCCGGTCAGCTTGCTGTAACTCTTGTAGTTGAGATAGACGGACAAAAGGTTACACTTAATACACGTGAATACGAAATTGATTGGATGACAGATCAAGGACGAGTTATCATGTGGCCAAACTTTGTTTCTGAGAAATGGAATAAATACTATCTATACTCAGAATTTACTGCTGATGCAAAGCAGCAATTTACGCCTATTTTCAAATGGCAGAATGAGCTTTTGAGAAATATCGAAGGTAATTTCTTGACAGCAGATTATGTTCCGACACCAGAAGAGGAGAAAAAAGTAGAGGTTAAACAACTAATAACATATCCGGCAGGACAAGGAGAAGATTTACCCAAATATAATATTATTGCCGCAGATAAACCTCTTGCTGGACTTTCGGCAATGGTAAAGGATACAGGAAAGGATGTCCATGCAGGATTTCTTATGTTCCGTCCACAAGTAATTGAAGATAGGACTTCGTTTGATATAAAAGGTACTGCAATTGTTGGCATTGACTTTGGTAGCAACAATACTTGCGTGTACTACAATGAAAACGACAAGGGTGCCATGCCTGTTCAATTTGGGAACTACCGTACAGTTCTGGTAGGTAAAGAAAGCAACGATATGCGGGCTATTGCAGAAAACAATGAATTGTTGTTCTTTACGAACTATCCTTCTGAAAATGGACAGATCAAGTCTTGGTTACATGAGCATGATTCTAGGTATAATTGCTATAATGAGTCTGAGGAAATTGCAGGTGGTGTACCAGTGAACCGTCCCAATGTTCTTGTCCGAGAGATGGATCAATATGAGATAAAGACTCAGGCTGGCATACTTCACTATAATATGAAGTGGCTCGATAATGAGAAAGGCTTACAGAAAAAACGAGCTTTCTTAAAGTCTGTTTGGCTAAATGTATGTGCTTTCCTCTACAAAAATAAGATGCGCCCAGAAGAGATTGAGTGGAGTTATCCTGGCTCTATGATGGAGGCAGACAGAACTGACCTTGAAAAGATTTTTGAGGAACTTTGCAAGATTACTCCTATAACGATAGGCAGAAAACCTGAACTTAATACACAGTTGACAACCGAAGCAGAAGCCGTATGTAGCTTTGCATTGTCCCAAGACTTTGGCTTAAACAAGGACAATATGTTCTTGGGTATAGACGTAGGTGGAAGCACCAGTGACATTTTGCTGCTGGCAAAAGATCCTTCGAATGGCAACAACTCTTCTCTTTATCGTGAAAGTTCAGTAAGATTGGCCGCTGGTGTATTCTTTAACGCTGTCATTAAGTCTGAATCATTTAGACAAGCTCTCGTTAATTTCCATGAGGGGAAGAAGACTGGTGTGTATGTTGCAAATATCAAGGAAATACTATCTGAACCCCAGAAAGCTCCATATTATTTGAATAGCATATTTGACCAGTTAAAGAGTGAGAATGATTACGAAGAGTTCTATTCTTCCATTGATGCCAATGCTCGTTTTGTCTTTACAATACCTGCATATGTAACAGGTCTGTTACTATTCTATTCGGGAATGCTTATAGGTAAAGTTATCAAGACAGAACACATGGATCACATTAACCGTATTGACATCTTGTCATTCGGTAAAGGAGGACGGCTTTTCCACTGGTTACGCAGTTCTGCAGGTGGAAGAGCTACCAAGGAGTTCTATGCAAATTGTCTTAATGCCGGTGTTAATTTGGTTATCAATAAGACTCTTGATGTAAAGTATCGAGATGAGATCGAGGTTGACAACAAAGCTGAAGTTGCTAAAGGCTTGGTAGATCCAAAGGTCCTAATTAAAAAGAATCCCAACTCAGATTCCGACATCTGTGGTGAGACTGGGGTGAAATTCACCATGCCTGATGGTACTCCTAAACTATTGCATACAGAAGATGAACTCACTGGCGATTATTTCGCTAACGAGATGAATAATTTCGATTTCTCCGAAGTTAAGAACTTTGAGGAATTCATGAATATCTTCATTGAGTTTGTGAGTCAAAAGACCAGATTATATCCTAAAGCAGACGATGCTTTAAGAGATGAAATGGTTGATTTGCCAAATCGCATAACAAGTTACATCTGCAATAATGATAATGAGTACAGAAAAGCCCGCAAAAATGAGGGGAATGGTTTCCATTACCATCAGCCAATCATTATTGCTGAAGGACTTTCGTTCTTGGACACCTTAATAAGAAAGGCTTTTAATCAATAACATATAAATAATGAAGGCTCTTACACTATATATAGACAAATGGTATATCATCGGTGCTGTATGTACCGATGGTGTACCTCGTCTTATTAGACCTAAGACAGGCGAAGAGTGCTTCTGGCTTTATTTCTATGAAGACACTGCCAATGATGATATAGTCTATGGCAAAGACAACAAACAACATTTTCATAATAATGAGAATCATTACTATGGTGATGTGTTTTCTCTAATAACAGACAACAAGACTTCCTTTATCAGGTTTGGACGTAAGCAAAGTATTGAAAAGATATTTAAGGCTTCAGGAATTATTGATGAACTTAAATCTGCTTTGGGTGACGAGAAAACGAAGATTGAAACTTATATATCATTTGCAAGAGATATTTCTGATCAAGCGCGATATATATTTAGAAGAGATGTCTTGGAGCCTGAGAATTTTGAGATAAAAGAATTCGTTGCACGAATAGGCCATCTATCTTTAGAGCATGCTTTCCGTCATAACCTATTCTCGGAAGAAGGGTATTATCTCCTTTTAAATGCTTGTAATGAGAATCTTATATACTCGCTTTATGAGTATAAAGACAAATTATTGCTAAGGAAGGCAGAAAATAGTCTTACTGGTATGGGGACAGACTTGAGAAGCCGTGCTATTCTTGAAAATGTCGTTAAAAGCATTAATCTCAGAAATCACTTTCTTAATTCAGAAAAAGAATATGAGGAAGAATACCTTAGACTCTCTCAGTTCGTTGATGATTGGATAATTCGATTGGGGAATGCGAAACCAGGCAGACCAGTTACAATTCCTAATGTATCATTTGCTAGGATCGGTAACACATATCAAGCTACTATATTAAAAAAGGATATAGACGCAAGGACATCTGCAATAGTCGATGATATTATTCGTGAGATAGTTACATTTGTACGTAACAGCGGAGTTACCAATGACAAGGTTCATGGAGTACTTTTCCTAGGTAACACATTCTCCAATAGTCAGTTTCTGTCTGCGATAAAAGAGCAATATACCCTGCCAAACGAGAAATATGTTCACTACAAAACAAGTGATTTACCCAATATTGTTGCAGTCTATACGGTCATGGACTGTTCTCAGTTCTCTGTAGCAACTGAAATGAGCGAGAAGAAGGGGGAGGCTGAGATTGAGAGGCAGAAGTTAGCACAAGAAGAAGAGGATCGAAGGAGGAAAGCAGAAGAAGATAGAAAGAAGAAGGAAGAGGAGTATAGGGCTGCTCATGAAGCTGAAATTCGCTATGAAGAAGCGATGAGAAACGTGTATGATTTTGAGAAAAAACAAGATTATGCGCAAATGGCTGAGTGGGCAGGAATTGCTCTGAATCATAAGTCAGATGACCCTGAAGCCCTTAAGAAGAAGAATGATGCTACTCGTTTGCTATCTGAACAAAAAGTTCGCGAAGAACAGTATAGGGGTATTATTACTCGTGCACAGGAATGTTTTCAGAATGGACAATGGCAAGATGCAAAATCACAAAGTGAGGCTGCACTTAATCTTAAGCCAGAATCAGCTGAAGCAAAAAAGATATATAATCAATCAACAAAAAAAATAGAAGCAGCTGTTGAAATAGAGAAATATCTAACTCGTGCGGATTTATTCCTTGCCCAGAAGTCTTACGATGAAGCTTTACGAGAACTTAAGAAGGTACAATCTTATGATCCTGAGAATGAAGAAGCTTTAAATCGCATTAATAAAATAGGCGAGATTCGTAAAGAACATGACGATAAAGTAGCTGCTCTTACTGCTCAATACGAGCAAGCAAAGAAAGCTTCTGATTTCAAAACTGCAATTTCTGCTTGTGAAGAGCTGGCAGATTTGGATAGTATCAATCAGAAGAGATGGTCTAAGGAGGCCGAAAAGCTTCGTTCCGAAGAAGAAAACTATCAAAAAGAACTAAAACGATACGAAGATTTAAAGGAAAAGGTAACTAGTGCATACTTTGATGAAAAGTGGGCAGATGTTATTCATTTCGCTGAAGATGCATTGCAAATAAAAGAAGATGAGAAATTACGTCTAAGAATAGCAGAAGCAAACATAAAACTCAAAGAAAAGGAAGAAAAGGAACAATATGAAAATGGTGTCCATCGTGTAAACGAGTTGTTGCTTGCTGAAGATTTTGAAGAGGCAGAAACACTCATCAATCAACTTCAAAGGGATTTTGCTCAGCATAAAGATCAGATTAAAGAGTTAAGGAAGAGGCTTATATCTCAACAGTTCAGGAGTCCTAAGAAAGAGACAAATCGAAAGCCAAAGGAACCTGACACAAAAAAGAAAGAAACGATTAAAATTGATGATTTCTTTGGGGATGGAGCAGTACAAAAGCCTAAATTATCTCCTCATAAGGATGATTCAACTAAGCATGGGGAAAAGGAACCAGTTAAGGTGATGCCATCTGAAGATGATTTCTTCGGGAGTAGTAACACGCCCAAGAATAAACCTAATAAACAGGTATCTACAGCAAACCAGAAAAAGCCTGCAGCTCCACCTAAGAAACCCGCCCCAAAAGGGCCATCAACTGGAATTGATTTTTTTGATTCATGAATTAGAAATGAGGTTTGTCATAAGACACCTCCTAATATAAAGAATATACTATAATTTATTAATTTTAAAATTTAGCTAGTATGGCAGAAGGAGTTCAATTAAAGAAGAAGATTTGCCTGCGTCGTAAGGAGAAGCCGGCAGAGTTTACTTTTACGCAGTATCTTAAAGTGAAACTGCTATGGCAGTCAAGTACAGATCTTGACTTGTGTATTTTCTACACCAAGAAAGATGGTGAAGCAGGAGGCGTTTTCTCTTCTTTGTTCAGACAGAAGAAGTCTGACATGGGAGCACAAGACAAGTTCCCTTTCATGCTTCATACTGGCGATAAGCCGGAACCAGCCGAAGGTGGTGAATCTATTGAGCAGATCAACGTGTTCAACCTTGATGAAATTGACACTGCTAACGTTGTTGTTCTTAACTATGGTAAAGCCATCGATGGAGAAGAGGTTAATTTCGCTCAGGATTCTGGAAGAGTAGAAATTCAGAGTAGCGAAGGCGACTATTTTGAAGTTGATATCGATGCGACAGAGATGGGACATGTATATCATGTTTGTTCTATTAAGAACAAAGATGGTGTAAATGCAGTGGTGAATGAGGGCGTTGTTATGGATCTCGGGACTGCATTTGATAAGATTCCTGGTTTCTCATTGATTTGCGAATAATTTTATATAGTCAAACTCAATAATTTAAACAGTTATGGCAGAAGTAACATTAAAAAAGAAAGTTACTCTTCGAAAGAAGAATGACTCTGTGGCTTTCAATTTTGCAGGAAAGCTCAAAGTGAAGCTATTTTGGCAGTCTGATACCGACTTAGATTTGTGCCTGTTCTTCAAGAAAAAGGACGGCGAAGTCGGTGGTGTGTTCTCGAACGAATATCGTTCAAAGAAAAGTGATCTTGGCGCACTTGACAAGTTTCCTTATATGCTCCACTTGGGAGATAATAAAGAGCCTGCCCCAGGTGGCGAAGAAACTGAGCAGATTAACATTGCCAGTATGTCAGAGATTGACACCGCTTATATTGTTATTGTAAACTATGGCGCTGCCATTGAAGGAGAGGATGTGACCTATGCCGACGAAGGTGGCCGCGTAGAAGTTCAGAGCGACTCTGGTGATTATCTGGAGGTTCTCGCAGACTCTAAGGAAGAAGGACACGTTTACTGTGTTTGTTCAATCCACAATAATGGCGATGACTTCTCTTTGAAGAATGAGAGTCGTGTTATGGATTTGAGCACAGCTTTTGATGAGATTCCTGGATTTGCACTAATTTGTAATTAACATTATGGTTGAGTTAAAGAAAAAGGTTACACTGCGAGCAAAGACAACAGAAGCTCCTGAGGAAGTTCAGAAGCCGCAGGTTTCTTTGAAGAAAAAGCAGTCAGAACCTACTCCCGTTCCTCCCACTCCACCTGATGGAGGCGACGAGCCAAATGGTAAGTGGAAGAAGTATGCAGCCATTTTGGCTGGATTAGTTGTTTTGGGTGGAGGTGGCTATTATTTGTCACAGCAAGGTGAAGATACTCCGCAAACTTTAGCAGAAGTAGTTGAAGGGCAGAACACAGATGCTGCTACCGCAGATGGAACAACTGCTAATCAAGACGGACAAAGTCAAGAAGGTGATGCTTCTGCAGAAGATGCTGCAAATGAATCTCCTGCTGACGATGCTTCTGCTGTAGGCGGCGGTTCTCCTGCTAATGGCACTCCATCAAATGCAGCATCTTCTGCTCCTGAGCAAAAGAAGGAGGATGCGAACTCTCCTGCAACAGGAGGCACTAAAGCAGATGCTCCTGCAAAGGAAACATCATCAAAACCCGTTGATCAATCTAAGGCTGGCATTACATCCACTTCAACAGTTTCCAGTGCTTCTGGTACAATTGAGGAAGAAGCCAAAGAAGTTATTCGCGGAAAGTATGGTAATGGAGATGTTAGAAAGAAGAATCTTGGTGGAAGATATGCTGAGATTCAGAGCAAAGTTAATGAAATGTACAGAAATGGACTGGTTAACTAACTACTAACAAGTTGTTTGGGCAGGTGGGATAACCCACCTGTCCATAAACGACAATTAAAGAAATGATTATATCGCTCATCATTGGCCTCTGCATTTGGTTTGTTGTTCCAATTTTGCTGGATGGCCATATAAAAGGAAAAAACAACAAGAAGGCAGTGAAGATGACTTGCAAGATCATCGGACTTGTCATTATCGTTTGGACAGTTATTAATTACATAAGATATAGTATATGAAAAAAATTGCGATGCTGTTTTGTTCTGCTCTGATACTTGCAGGATGTAATAATGTAGCCAAACCTACGCAGCAGGCTCATGAGAATAGTGAGTATCAGGAGCAGTTAATGCGTGATGGATGGACATATGAAGAGTTGTCAGATTCTGAGCTTGGCGAAGAATATGGTGTTAAACCTTTATATGGAATACAAGACAACTATTTCGATATTACAATGGGGCAAGGATATAGCGTCGCAGTAAAGATTGTAGATGCACAAACTGACAAGTGCATAAGATACGCAGTCGTACCAGAGAATTCTACTACTACAGTAACGCAGATACCACAAGGCAGATATTACCTGAAATTGGCTTATGGTAGGGACTGGATGGAGTTGCAAACCGATTCTGTTATAATTGGCAAATTTACAAGAAATGCTTTCTACGAAAAAAGCCGCGAATATTATGATTTCGGAAAAAAGAATTCTATGCAGGAAATAAACTATGAGTTACGGATTAATGTCCGTGAGGAAACTGGAATGAACAACTTTGAAACTTCTCCAATAAGTGAAGAAGAGTTCTTAAAATAAGAATAAAGATGAATAAGTATTTACCTTTGATAATGGTTGTTGCCTTTTGGGGTATTTTCCTTTGGGGGATGAATAATCCCAAAGTTGGAGAAGGTGTAATAGCTATTACTGTTGTCGGTATTACTATATTCATAATATCTTTGGGGAAGAAGATGCTTTGGAAATTAATTCATAATTCAAAATAATATAGATATGAAAGTTACAAAACATTACGTTGGTTTAACAGATGCCCAAGTACTTGAAAGCCGAGAAAAATACGGATCCAATGTACTCAAATCACCAAAGGAAGATTCATTATGGGATCAGATATTTGAAGTATGTAAACATCCTATAGCCATCACAATGGCATGTCTAATCGTCGGCACTGTAATTATTGCGGGAATCCTTGCAGGAAGCATGGGATCGATGATTTGGGTTATGCCAGGTATTGTGGCAATTGCCACTCTGCTTATACTTATTGTTGGTTTCTTTGGAGGTTTTGGTGATCCTCTTTTTAAAATTCTTATTACCGCCTTTGTACTTTCCATGGGTATCTCTATTTATGAATTTGAATGGCATGATGCATCATGGACGGCTTTCTTTGAACCGATTGGAATTATAGTTGCTTTGATTCTTGCTACAAGCATTGCTTATTTCCTTGAAAAAAAGAATGAAAAAACCTTCCAAAGCCTAAATCAAAGCAATGACGATACCTTGGTGAAAGTGTATCGAAATGGTCACATGTGTCAGGTACCACGTATGGATATTGTTGTAGGTGATATTATCAAACTTGATACTGGAGAGGAAATCCCTGCAGACTGTGAACTACTTGAATCTTTGAATCTAATAGTTAACGAGTCCTCTCTTACTGGTGAACTCCAAGCTACAAAGACCACAGATCCTGAGCGTTTTGACATGAACGCTACATACAAATCGAATGAGATTAAGAAGGGAACAACCATTATTGAAGGTTATTGTACCGCAGAAGTCAAGCAGGTTGGTGACTCAACCGAAAGTGGTGGAGTTTATCGTTCTCTGTACGAAGGAAACGAGGTGAAGGTTGGTTGGCTGTTAAAAGATAAGGCCAATAACACCATAATTGATAAGTTTAACACAGAGGACGATGCTAATGATGCTCTTGAAGAGTACCTTGGCGAGCATGAGGATGCAGACGTTGTAGTTGAACAGCCTCTGATAGACAGAATGAGGGTACGTAAAGGCAGTGAAACTCCATTGAGTAAAAAACTTAATGGCTTAGCAGACTGGATTACAAATGCCAGCTACGTTCTTGCTGTCCTCATCATTATCGGACGAGTTGTTTGGTATTTCGTTTCTTACGATGTTGATTTTTCATCAGGTGACTTCTGGGTAGACTTTGTAAGCTATGTGCTGAAGACCATTATGATTGCCGTAACCCTTGTTGTGGTGGCTGTTCCTGAAGGCTTGCCAATGTCTGTTACATTGAGTCTAGCCTTTAGCATGAGAAAACTTATGAAGAGCAACACGCTCCCTCGTACCATGCATGCCTGTGAGACAATGGGTGCTGCTTCTGTTATCTGTACAGACAAAACAGGCACATTAACCAAGAACAAGATGGAGGTGTCTGACTCGAAGTTGATATCTATTGATGATAAGTTGCTTGGTGAGATGATTGCTGTGAACACAACTGCAAATCTTGATTTCTCAGATGAAAATATTGAGGTTATTGGCAATCCAACAGAAGGAGCTTTACTGCTTTGGCTTAATGGAAAGGGTGTCAACTATCTTGATTTGAGAGAGAGCGTTCCTGTAATAGACAGTTTGCCATTCTCTACTGAAAACAAGTATATGGCAACTATTGTAAACTCACCAATTTTAGGCAAACGTGTCGCATATGTTAAGGGCGCGCCTGAGATTCTTCTTGGTATGTCAGACATTGATTCTGAAACAAAGTCTGCTTTTGAAGCAACCCTTTCCAACTATCAGAGCAAAGCTATGCGCACATTGGCTTTGGCATACATTGAACTATCAGAAGGTGAAACCATATTCTCTGAAGGAATAATAAATACCACCAAGTTGAAGTTTGTTGGTGTATATGCTCTGCATGATGACATCCGTGAAGGAGTGAAAGAATCTATTGAGGAGTGTATGAAGGCAGGCATTGCCGTTAAGATTGTAACAGGTGACAATCCAGGAACAGCCAAGGAGATTGGTAAGAAACTTGGTCTTTGGACAGATTCCGATGACGACAAGAACATCATCACAGGCATAGAACTTGCCGCACTGACGGATAAGCAACTTGAAGAGCGTGTAATGGATATTAAGATTATTGCTCGTGCAAGACCTATGGACAAGAAGCGTCTTGTGGAAGCACTCCAACGCTTAGATCAGGTTGTAGCTGTTACTGGTGACGGCACCAATGACGCACCAGCTCTTAATGCTGCAGATATAGGTTTGTCTATGGGCAGTGGAACGGATGTTGCCAAAGAAGCATCTGATATCCTCATTAAGGACAATTCGTTTAGTACAATAGCTGATGCTGTCATGTGGGGACGTTCTTTGTACAAGAACATCCAGCGCTTCTTGCTTTTCCAGCTCACTGTAAACGTGGCAGCATGTTTCCTTGTCCTCTTTGGAGCATTTTTGGGAACAGAATCACCGTTGACCGTCACACAGATGCTTTGGGTTAATCTTATTATGGACACTTTCGCAGCCATTGCACTATCAGCTCTACCACCGCAAAAATCTGTAATGAACGAAAAACCGCGTGATCCTAATGCCTTTATTCTTGATAAATCAATGCTTTGCAACATATTTGGCGTTGGTGGTTTCTTCTTCGTTGTACTCCTATTCTTGCTGATATTGTTCCAACATTCTGATGTTACAAGTATGAAGGAATTGTTTAGCTTCTCTTTTGGAGAAAGAAGTACTGTCACTACTTATGAATTAACATTGCTCTTCACAATCTTTGTTATAACTCACATGGGCTACATGTTTAATGCACGCGGCTACAAGACTGGTGGTTCTGGTTGGAATCTTAAAGGATGCAAAGGTTTCTTGTTCATAGCTACAGTTGTTACATTAGGTCAAATTGCTATTGTAGAAGTTCCCTTCATCAATAACTTTTTCAATGTAGAGTCGCTCTTGAAGATAGATTGGAAGGAATTCTTTAATACATTTAATTGGAGTCTTATTCTGAATGCCAACTGGAGTGATTGGTTGATAATATTTGGACTTGGATTCTTAGTAACAGGAATACGCGAAGTTTATGCTTTTATAAAAAGAATGTAAGTAACATTATAAACCACTTAAATTATTACGAAAATGAAAACTTTAGAAGAACTGAAAAAAGATTTGCTGGCAGACGGTATCATCGATGCTGCCGAAGTAAAGGAACTGGAAGAAGTCCTGTATGAGGATGGAGTTATCGACAAGGACGAAGCAGATTTCCTGTTCGAGTTGAACAATGCCGTTTCTGGTAAGGAGAATGCTCCTGAGTGGAAGGACTTTTTTGTAAAGGCAATCACCTCATTTGTTCTTGATGATGAGCAGTCCAATGGTGAGGTTGATGATGATGAAGCCAAGTATCTCTACGACCAGATTAAGGGCGATGGTCAGATTGATGATATCGAGAAGGCTCTGCTGGAGAACATCAAGGCTAAGTCAAAGAACTTCCCCGCACTGTTAGCAGAACTTCTTTAAAGAAGATAAGGCACGGCATATTTAAAAATGAAGTGCCATTAGTTATCATTGCTTAACCAAGGGATAAGTACTCGCACTTATTCCCTTGGAAAAGCAATTTGAAAAAGCAGTAAAACAACTAAAAATGAAGCTGAAAGTTACTATAGCCATATTCGTCGTCGCTTTTTTGGGGTTAATCCTGTTGCTACATGCAAACGGGATGTCTTCGAACGACCATGAATATTCTGAAGTAGCTTCATTAGTTGATAATCCGGAGGAAGCGGTTGAGGTTGCCGACGAACAGGAAGACTATTCCACAGAAATGAATGTCGAAGAACCTGCCATTCCTGATTCAATTTTTGAAATCTGCAAACCTGCGCCTTTAGATGGTGTTTCAGAACAGATTATTAAGAAAAAGGCCTATATAGTTTCATATAACAAAGACACCAAAATTCCCAATTGGGTTGCCTGGTACCTTACTGGAGAACATTCTGATGGTCCTGTGGGGCGAAGCAATGCTTTCTATGAAGATATTGAAGCACCTGCACCCAGAGCAACAATTGAAGACTATAAGGGAAGTGGATGGTCACGAGGCCATATGTGCCCTGCTGGTGATAACAAATGGGATGTAGAAGCGATGAACCAATCTTTTAGCTTAGTTAATGTTTGTCCGCAAGATGCGAGCCTGAATAGTGGCTTGTGGAATAGTTTGGAGATTGACTGTCGAAATTGGGCGAGAAGATTTCAAGATATATATATAATATGTGGGCCTGTTTTCTATAAACAGGATCATGAAACAATCGGTAGTAACCATGTTTATGTGCCAGAAGCTTTTTTCAAAGTGGTACTATGTTTAAACGGAACGCCGAAGGGAATGGGAGTTGTTATTAAAAACAATGCCGGAACCAAGAAAAGGGATTTGTACTATAACTCCATTGATCAAGTTGAACGAATTACAGGAATGGATTTCTTTCCCCTATTGCCTGATGACTTAGAAGATGAAATCGAGTCTCACTTGGATATGGATTTATGGAAATAAGGTTGATGAAATCAAAACGAACAAAGATATATGGAAAAAGACATTAATCGGATAAAGGTGGTTTTAGTAGAGCACAAAAAGACCAACAAATGGTTGGCTGAACAGCTTGGCAAAGACCCCGCCACAATTTCAAAGTGGTGTACTAACTCGTCTCAGCCAAGTGTTGAGACATTAATGGAGATAGCGAAATGCCTAGGAGTCGAAGTGCACGAATTGCTGCAACCAGTCGATAAGACTTATCGATATGTTAAGCAGTAATCCTTCCTAATTGCTTAACACAAATCAAAACATTATGGAGAAATTTCATTCGTTATACGAGCAGTATTCTATTCTGAAGGATAAGTTAAAGGAAAATCAAGATGATTTTACTACAGATTTATCGAGGTATGGTATGACAGAAGAGTATTACAAGAAAGTTGATCAAGCAACTGAGCAACTTTGTAAGTTCTATACTGTCAAACTTGAAAACGCCAGCATACACAATGCGTTGGCATATATGTTGAATGATAGCCATTCAGAAAATGTTAAGTTCTGTATGTTGATAGATGTGTTAAGATGTTATGATGGATTAGATCATCCAACAACTTTCACGACTCCAGAAGGAATTGCATTAATGATTCTTTTAGATAAAATCTTGGGGAATAGAGAGATTACTTCATTTAAACAGTTGGAAGAAGTGAGCTCGGCAACGCTCTCGCTGATAGATATTATCCCTTATATTAGTGAGTGCTCTGATACATTGGGGTCAAAATATTCGTTATATATGCCAGCTATCTTAGCTAAGAAAGTTCCTGATGCAGAGACTCTTTATAGAAGACTTGTATATAGTCTTTGTAAAACAATTGCTGAGGTTGATGGTATCATTTCTCCCGCTGAAGAAGATTGGCTAAATGAAATAGCCCTCGCAAATGATGACAACCCAAATAATGATGTTGATTTAAACGATCTATAAAATGAATTCAAGATGTCATAGATTTGCAAAAGCTGTCAAAACTAATGTGTCAGCGATCTTGTTAGGTACTTTACTTGCAGGATGCTATGGAAATGCCCAAGATACTCCAGAATCCGTTGTTGACACCTTTGCTCAAAGTATGGCATCGATGGATATAGAAAGTGCTGTTTCTTGTTTTGAATATGGCGATGAGATCCTATCATTGATGGGTGGAATGTCTAATACGGATTTTTCCGTATCAGCGTTGCAGGGTTATATCTCTGCAGCAAAGGAAAGCGAACTTCTTCCAGATATTACCTATGAAATAATAGATTCTGATATTCAAGAAGACAAAGGTTCTGTTCGTGTCAGGTTTACTTATAGGTTTGACGATGGTGAGACCGTCCATGAGAACAGTGATGAAGAAGTTTTTCCTGTATATCTACATGAAGGACAATGGTGGATTGGGGAAGGCTATTCAAAAAGTCAACGTGAAATGGCACGCAGAGGTTTAAAGTTTTTAGAGAAAATAGGATCTCAAAAAAGTGGTTTTTAGTTAATTGATGTATTATAAAATTTCGAGCAAGCTTATGAAACGTATTTTTCCAGAATCTGAATTGATTATAAATGCAGATGGCTCATGTTTCCATCTTCATGTTCGCCCAGAACAATTAGCTGAGCGTATAGTACTAGTTAGCGACCCTGCTTCTGTTGATTTAGTGGCAGCACACTTTGACTCTAAAGAGTGTGAAGTAGAAAGTCGTGAGTTCCGCACAATCACTGGTACATATAGAGGGAAGAGAATAACTTGTCTCTCTTATGGTTTTGGTTCCGAAAACATTGATATTGTTTTAAATGAACTTGACACACTTGCAAATATAGATTATAGTACCCGTGAAGAGAAAGACGAGCACCAAATTTTGACAATGGTTAATATTGGTATCAGCGAGGGTATTCAATCTAAGATTAAACCTGGAACTATAATAGCATCAAAAAAGAATATCGGTCTTGACGGACTTCTGAACTATTATGCCGGAAGAAATAATGTTTGTGACTTACAGTTAGAGAAGAGTTTTACTGATTATATGCAATGGAATCCTATTAAAGGTTCTCCTTATGTTGTAACAACCGAAGTAAAATTGCTCAATCAGATAGCGCAAGATGACTTTATTTGTGGTTATACTGTTTCCAGCATCGGCTTCTATGCTCCACAGGGTCGAGGATTAAGACATTCTTTAGATGATGATAATTTTAGAGAGAAACTTGCTTCATTCGAGTATGAAGGTTGTCATATATGTAACATTGATATGGAGTCCGCATCAATAACGGGACTTGCAGCCTTGTTAGGTCACCGAGCTATTTCTTGTTGCATTGTTGATGATGTAAAGCAAAACTCATTATTAGGCGAAAACAATTCGTTTAAGGAACTAGTCCGCATTATATTGGATAGATTATAAGAAATGTCTTCACAAGCCTTGTGAAGACAAAAGATTCTTCCATATAAGATAAACTTCGTAATTTTGCAGAAACAAATAGTGATGAATATGAAACAGTCTTTTATTATTGCGATGTTATTACTTGGAATCTGCCAAGTATTAGCTCAGAATATAAAGCGCCCAGAATCGTACAACTATCAGCGAGGTCGTGAAGCCATGCAGGAGCAAAAGTACGAAGAAGCAATTGATTTTTTTAACAAGGACATTAAGGAGAATCCAAAGAATGGATATTCGTTCATTTGGATAGCCACGCTCAGGGATTACCGACAAGAGTTCGGGCAGGCATTAACCGCAGCTGACCTCGCATTGAAGTATCTTCCGAAGAAAGATGTTGACTATGTTGCATATGCATACTCCACAAGAGCTGGAATCTATCTACATATAGAAGACTCTGTAAAAGCCTTGGCAGATTATAATGAAGCGATCCGGCTGAAGCCTAAAGAAACACAGCCCTATGAAGAGAGGGCACAACTATATTATGAGCAGGGGAAATATGACCTTGCCAATGCAGATTACCGTAAAATGGTGGAACTGAAACCTGGCGACGTGATGGGCTATATGGGATTAGGTCGCAATGCGAACGCTCAAGAACAATGGGAAGAAGCAGTTAAACAGTTTGATTACGTTACAAAGTTGGAGAGTGAATATTCATCAGGCTATTCTTTCCGTGCAGAATCATATATAGGACTGGAGAAATGGGACGAGGCCACTGATGACATTGTTAAAGCATTGAGTATTGACTGGGATAGAAAAGCACATTTTCTCGCAGTTACTATTAAAGAACCAGCATTCACCATGTTGGTTTCAAAGATGAAGGTGCAGTCCGCTAAGGCACCCAATGAAGCCACTTGGCCATATATTATTGCTACAATGTATGAACAAGCGAAGAATTACAATAAAGCCATAGAGTATTATACCATCGCCAATGGAAAGAATATGTCGGAGAAGGTCTTCCAGAAGATTTCCAATTGTCATTATAAACTCGGCAATTATGAAGATGCATTGGCGAATATCAACCAAGCGCTCAATATGGATAGTACGGATGTAAGTTTCCTAGCTCAAAAGGCTAATATATATTATGAGAATGGTGATGCCAAGGCTGCTGTTGCTGAATGGGATAAGGTTCTGAGTATTCAGCCGGAATATGGTTTTGGCTACTATCGAAGAGGATGGTTTAAAGAGTTATCTGGCGATTTGGAAGGAGGATTAGAGGATTTGTCAATGGCTATTGTCTTGGAACCCAAAGAACCATATTTCTATGAAACACGTGGTGATTTATACGTCAAATTAGGCAAGCGGGATTTAGCTGTAGCCGATTTTAAGAAGGTTGTTGAGTTAGAAGATGTTCCAGAGAAGTACGAGTGTATTCCGTATGCCTATCAAGGACTTGGAATGAATGACAAGGCAAGAGAGACTATGGATATGATTATAGCTAAAGATACCGCAGATTATGGAAACTACTATGATGCAGCTTGCCTGTATTCACGAATGAGAGACAAAGAGAATGCGCTTAAATATCTAGAGATGGCTTTGCAGAGAGGCTATAACCGTTTTGCCCATATGGAGCGTGACTTTGATTTAGATTTTATACGGAACACCGAAGAATTTAAAAGTTTGATAGAAAAATACAAGACCAAAATTCATAATACAAGCATGACGACAGGAATTACGATGACAGACAATACAGAATTTGCTGTAGTCGAGATTCCTTTTGAAAAGGAGAATGGTGTATGCAAAGTTAAATGCAAGATAAATGGTCTGCCTTTACATTTTGTTTTTGATACCGGAGCTAGTGATGTTACACTTTCTATGGTAGAAGCAACGTTTATGATGAAGAACGGTTACCTTTCAGGAAAAGACGTTGTTGGCAGTCAACGGTACATGGATGCCAACGGTGATGTAAATGTTGGAACCATCATTAACCTTAAGGAGGTGGACTTCGGTGGTCAGAGCTTAAATAATGTACGTGCTTCTGTTGTTCGTAATCAGAAGGCGCCTCTTCTTCTCGGACAGAGTGTCTTAGGCAGATTGGGGAAATTTGAGATTGACAATAGTAAAAATGTTATCAAGATAAGTAGGAACAAATCGTACTAGTGCCAATTACGATCTATCGCCTTAAAGTAAAACATTAAACTACAATTGTAAGAAATATCTTAATTATATGGCAACAACAAATGAAGAAATGTACATAAAAGACTGGCAGGAAAGCATTCCTCAGATGACGACTGAAGAATTATCCTCTATTCTTTCTAAAGCAGAAGAGTACAATCCACAATATGTAGAGATTGTAAAAGAAGAATTTGCGAAACGTCCACAAACTATGGATGTAGAAAATGATTCAAACGAACACAAAGATATCAAAGAGGATGTCCCAAATGAAGACAAGTCGGAAATGCCATCTCTATTGTGGATTATAGTTCTTTTTATTGGGCTAGCAGGCGTTGGAAGTCTAAGATACTGGAATGTTCCGATGTTCATATTGAGCATGTATTGTGTATGGTTGTTTATATATAAAAAAGAGAATTCCATCAATGTTGCACAGTCTATTTTCATAATTAATCTTTGCGTTTCAGTTCTTTTTCTTATATTTGGTTCTGATGAATACAGAATGGGAGGATGGCTTTTGTTGGCTATTAGTGGTATAGCCTTGAATCTCGGCTGTTATTACTATTTAGGGAATTCTGATAGTGTAGAAATGTTTATACCCAAAGATAATCGCTATTTGAAAAATATGGATTACTTCCTTATAGGTCTACCCGTATTATTCTATCTTATTGTTCTGATAATGATGATTTAGCCATTAAATTCTGGCAGCGATTATAAAGATGACGATATTATTATGAATAAATGATTGAGGAATTATGAATCAGACAAACATAAAGGCTTCTGTTTGGAGCGTACTTTGGCGAATTGCCATTTTTATAGCTTACTATTTCCTGTTAATAGGGATAGGACTTTTGATAATTGCAGCGGTTATATTGTTTGTGATAAACTATGCTATTCCTATTATCTCTGCAGCTAGAGGCACATTATTTTGGCTGGCCATAATCGCTTTTGTGGGATTATGCTGCTTAGCAGTTATGTTTGCTGCATTCTTAATTAAACCTCTTTTTTCTTTTACGGAAAGTACAGAATCAGATAATACAGTCGAAGTTGAGAGAGAAGACTGCCCAGAATTGTTTGAAGTTATCTCTGACATAGTTAAACAAACTGGAACCAAGATGCCCAAACATGTATATCTTTCTGCTGATGTCAATGCTTGTGTATTCTTTGATTCCAGTATTTGGAGTATATTTCTCCCTATAAGAAAGAATCTTAAGATAGGATTAGGTCTCCTAAATGGACTTAGTGTCGATGAATTTAAGTCAATACTTGCCCATGAGTTTGGTCATTTTTCTCAGAAAAGCATGAAGGTAGGCTCTTCTGTGTATGTTGTAAATCAAATACTTTACAACATGACTACAGAAAAGGACAACTGGGATGATTTGGTAGAATCATGGTGTACACCTGATTCAGACAATATTTTCTCTAATACATTTGCTTTCTTTGGTATATTGACAAGAGGATTGACTTCATGGGTCAAGAAAGCCAATATCATGATGTATGGTTTTGTGCAGAAAAGTTATATGAAGCTGTCTCGACAAATGGAATATGATGCTGACGACATTGCTTGTTCCTGTGTGGGTAAGGATGCTTTTATATCTGCCATGTATAAGACCGAGGTTAATGCGAATAATAATAGTGACTTTATTGATATTTTAAAGGTTCTCTTTGAGGAAAAGAAGACGATAGGTAATGTGTTCGATGCTATTGAAGTGACAAATATAGCACTACATCATGGGGATGCCAGCTACATCAAATACGACGTGCCTCTATATCAACCTCTAACAGTTGAGTCGAGAATAAGAGTAAATGATTCCAGATCAAGCCATCCTCTATTGGCTGATAGAATTGAAAACGCTCAAAAGAACGAAACAAAGGAATCTGGGATGCCTATTGCTGCATGGAGCCTGGTATCAAAAGAAATTGCGGCTCAGGTGTCAGTTCCTTTTTTCTGGAGTTTTGAAGATTATGAAAAACGTACTGAAATAAGTATTGATGAGTATACGGTATGGGTAAACGACTATGTAAAGAATCATTATATGCCATATCACTTTAGAGCTTTCTTCGCAAGAAATATATTACCTTTCGATTTGTCTGGTTCTAGTGATGATATATTGGAAAATCCGTTTACGAACAGGAACCGGCATATTATCGATGATTATTTCGTCACCTTGAACGACTGGAATCTTCTGAAGAGGATTGAAAACCGAGAAATTGAAACGAAGAGCCTTTATGTTGATGGTAAAACTATATCTGACAAAAGCTTACCAATGAAGGAGTATGATGATTATTTGTCATCACTTTATCCTAAAATTGGTGAGATTGATCAAAACGTATACCATTTCCTTCAGAAAAACTGTAACGACTCAGATAAAACAAAGTTGAGAAATGCTTACAGCATATTATTCTATGCAGAAACGGCACTGAATACATCTCTGACGAATCTCATTAATGGTGGAGCCCAAGCTCGTGCCAACCTGAATGCAATGATGGAATCATATCAAGGATTCAATGTGAATGCTGCTATGCAGATTGTTCAGCAGTATGTTGCATATTTCCGCCAATGTTTGAAGGAAATGAATCCTGAAGCAATAGAGATTGCCGCAGGAAAGGAATATCTTGGCAAGGTAGAAGAGCTTCTTGCGATGTCTGAGGATGAAAAGAACGTTTCAGAGCTAAATTACTTGAATAAGATAACTGGTGATTTGCCAAATGACTTATATGGAATACATCAGTCGCTTATAGGATTGGCAAGAAAGACGTTGTGCGAAATCTCAGAACCTTTCAATCTGAAAGATGAGCAAAAGGATATATTAAGTGGAGAACAAAAAGAAAACAAAAGAATAGATCCAATAACAATTGATTATACGGCAGGTGGAGCATCCATATTTAACATCATGAGTGTTTTTGCTGTGCTGTTTGCTATAATTGCGCTTTTATGCTATCTCCTTTATCCCAAACAGGATGATTCTGAGAGTGTGACAGAATCAGAGAATACGGAAATACTCAGGACTCCATATGAAAATGAAGGCTATACAAACCCTAATAGCAAAAATGACATTATGTCTGTCATGTCACGAGGTAATGGTGAGCCACTGACACCAAAAGATAATGAGATTACTGATGGACGGGTAGCCTTTACACTTCCAAATAGTGTTCACTCAGAAAAGATATATCCAGTTGAAGGTGATACCGAATATTATGGGTATGACATCTTAGACAATGAGCAACATCCAAGTTATAGTATTCGAGTTCTAAGCAAATACATGAATGGTGCTTTCGGGTATAATGAATTTGAAGAATTGCTGAAGAAATATGATAAGGAAAGGAGTCTTGAAAAGATTGTGAGGACTAGAGCTGACAATTCCCGCTATCTTGATAATAATACATTTTGCTATGAAGCAAATAGAATCTATGAAACAGACCCAAAGATGGCAACAGACATTGCTGTGATACGCTCGTATAGCCGTCATGTTTTGTGCTATATCATCTGTGAAAGGACTGAAGAAGCAGAATCTCCATTTGATGATATTGTAAAATCCCTTAGATTTGAATGAAATTGTATTGTTTTACTTTTATACCCGATAAATATAAGCAGTAATTACTTTATGGATATAAATCCAATGTATTATTTAAAGGAAAGATGTATATTGGGAAAATAAATGTTCTGATATTTTTTTTAGGACTGATCACGATAAATCAGTCCTGCACAAACAAAACTGGAGGTCAACAACAACAATCAATAGATGTTGATAGCATATCTGACGATTCTATCGCAGAGTTAGATTCATTGAGTCCATACTGGTATGACAAAGACCAAACAGAGGTAATTTTCTCAGATAAGAAAGATACGTTGTATCGTTTTCCTCGCGAGAAGATGCGCGGTACTTATTCTGTTCCTTACACTGTGAAATATATTGAAGAACGGGCTTTCATGGGATGTAAGGAGATTGAAGAAGTGTATATCCCTCAGTCAGTAGAGCATATAGAGATGGCAGCTTTCGAGAACTGTCATAAGCTTGAATCGGTTTATATGTTAGCTTCGTTGGACACCATTCCCTTCCGCTGTTTTAACGGCTGTGAGAATTTGACGGAAATACATCTTGGTAACCCAAATCCTCCGTTGATTGAAGAGTTCGGCTTGGAAAATGTGAATCAGGAAAAGTGTGAGTTGTATATACCCAAAGGTTCTAAACACAAGTATAAGAATAGTGAAGGATGGAAAGAATTTAAACACATAGAAGAAGAACAGTGTTATCTGTCTATATTCAAAAAGCCGATGGAAAACGGGAATCATCGCGACTTCTTTGTGGTAAAATGTGAGAATGGCTATCTGTTTATGGTTTATGACTCTGCCAAGAACCGCTATTATCATATCAACTTCAATGCAGATGATTACATGAATGGCGGCGTTCCTGGTATTACCGGATTTGCTAGTCCTGATGGACGATATGTTTATGTTGTTGGTGATATTCTGGCGAATAGTACAGGATGGATATGTACCCTCTTAATCTATCAGATAGATACAAACACTCTCAAAGCGAAACTTGTGAATGGTGGTGCTGCATGGAGATTGGAAAAGGATGGCTTTACTATTGCCTCTGAGACTCGATGCACCACCGCTGATGCAAAATGTTCTGCAGAGATGGATTTTGCCTTTGAAGATGTCACTTATGGCTTCGATGGGAAAGTCAAGCATAAAAGCAAGGAATATCCGTCTAATGAGATTGAGCCTCGATATGGTAAGAACCAAAATAACGTCAACGGTTTAGGGGTGATTAGACATTCGTTTTACGATTAATAATTCAACAAATGAAAATATATATTTTAGCTATATTGACAGCAATCATTCTAGGCTCCTGCGCATCATCAACAAAGAAGGAGGTCGCAAAGGGGTTGAATTTGAATGATACTAATTCATATATCGTATATTTGAAATACCAGACAAAGGTAGAGGGATATCAGGTTTCTGTTGATTTCTCGCCCAGAACAAGCATCATGCATGGTCAATGCTGTACAGAACTGTATATGGGAAAAGCTCTCCTTCATTTTTCAAAAGAAGGTTCTGCATTTACCGTAGAATGTGAGGAATTCTCTGATAGCAGCCTGATCTGTTATACCAATACTGACGCAGAGTATGCTCCTAAAAACGAGAAATCCGTAGATTTGGCTGAAATAGAATCCGGGGACACCATCGTTTTGGATTATCTGCCTCCCAAATCTCAGGAGTATTTCAGTTGGAATTCTCCATTCTATTTTCTAGATATGGATTTCGACGGAAGAAAAGACCTTGTAGTTAATAATATGGGATGTGGTTATTATGGCGGCAATACATATGATGTATTCTCGCTTACAGAAAATGTGCCTCAAAAGATGACAGGTTATCCGTTTGAGCAGGAAGGAGTTAAATTAAACAGTGATTGCGTATATAATCCGCAGAAGAAGGTAATATCCCTCAGAGTTAAGGATGGTATGGAAATCGTTCCGATTGGCCCAGATTCTCTTTTCGATGGTGACCAAAAGGTTTCTGGTAGTACTGTGCATATAGAGGCAATCATGAAAAGTATAGCAGATGGAGATGCAAAAAAACTGGCATCGTTAACCACATTCCCGATTGAAAGAAGATATCCTTTGCCCGACATCAAGGATTATTCTGATATGGTCAGACGGTTTAATTCGGTATTTGATGCGGGCTTCAGGAAAAAGATGAAGTCTGCCAAGCCTTCCGATTGGCACAGTTATGGATGGAGAGGCTACTGTTATGGAGATAGTTCTGAGTTGTGGGTGTATGACTCACTTACAATCATCAACTACTACTCCCCACAAGAAAAAAAGCTATATGGGCAACTGGTCAAGAAAGAGATGAACAGTCTGCATGCATCTATGAAAGGGAATGGATGGTATCCATATTTATGTTGTAAGGATATAACAGATGGTTCGGTTATCCGCATAGATATAAGATCCAGAAAAGAAATGAAAGAAGAAAACTTCCATAAAGATGGAGTGGCATTGCTATATCCACAGCTCCAGGCGTTTAAGGTTAGAGGGGATGAGGAGTTCAGACTGTCTATTTATCCTAAAGGGACAGCTCTTAATGGAAAACCTCAGACTGTTCTAAACGGCTATGTGGATATAGGTGGCTCAGCCAATATGATGGATTATGTATTTAAAAAAGAGAATACAGAAATAGAATTAGGCGATTCCTTTTATGAAGATGGAAAGCAACTGATGAACATCAAAAAGAATGGCCAGGAGTTATCACATGAGATCAAGAAATGCTATTGGCTTGATTTATAGTTTGTCATTCTCATGAGGGCCTGAGGCTGATACCAGAATTGGTATCATACCTATTAGCCATCATCAGAAAAAAGTTATTGTGAGTGTTGATTACTTGCAGAGTCTCTGCAAGTCAATATCAACACTTTTTTTGTTGGCTATTGCCAAAAGGTTCTGCAAGTGGTGAACATATAGCACCTCCATATCGCGATAGTGGGCTACTTTGTCAAATATGACTTTGTTACTGTCGCCCAGCAAGGGGTGAATATAGGTTGTAGGACTGGTTGTTGTCTTTTCCCATCCGTTCATTTCCAACAGTTTTGCTGTCAACGGTACAGGTTCCAAACCGTCTGGAATCAGTTCCACCACATCCTCCGGCGACGGATCGTCACCACAAAATACATTTCCTTCCACATGGATGCCATCCTCCTCCTTATACAGGGCCGTAACTTGCGCGAAGTCGTTACTGCTGCGTACCAAGGCCCCTATCGTTAATTCATTGCAATTTACCATATTCTAACTAAATAATTTGTGTTATTGTTGTTACAAATGTAGATTGTAGCAGGGGTAAACCTACCTTTCCGTTGCCATAAGGCTTCGGAACAATCAGTAATAAATTCACCTAAAAGGGGAAATACAAACTTCAATTAGAGTACAGCAGGACTAGGCATACCTCATGAACGGAAGCCACCTGGCATCAGCCATGAACTGTGGTTTCCATCCCTTTTGATCTGTAACCTTGGATATCTTTGTTATCCTTTCCATACACTATTTTTTCTATTGTAATGAGCGGGATCTTCCCGCGTTTAATAATAAGCGGGTGCAAAAGTAGTGATTTCTATTGAATATGTAGTTGAATTTTAGATTACTTTAGACAATTTAACTCGAATTAAATAAAAGTGCTTAATTCTTCATTTATTTCAAAGTTGACATAGGTCAAGTGACTTAAAGAATAGTTTGAATATTCTAATTATTATAATTATTTCTGATGTGCGAAATGTTAAATTTTCAATTTTTTCTAATAATTTCTGATTGAGTCCGAAAAATGTAGTTCCTTTGCAGCCGAAAAGATTAATTATTTAAAGGATAACAGAAAAATGAGCGCATTCGCAATTTTTGCAGTTGTACTGACTTTCGCCTACGCGATATATTATGCGGTGGTGATTTTCATGGACATGACCCGCAACGAAGGTCAGAAAAGTGAAATGGAAGACATTGACATTCCTGGCATGGCATCCAAAGTTCCTGATGAGCCTCCTACGGAAGTTGTTGAGACTGAGGATGGCCGTTATGCTATTCCCAAGTCTGATGAGGGTGCTAATGCCGATAATGCAGGAGAATCCAAAGCGGAAACTGGTCAGAAGCTGCCCGATCAGCAGCCTACTTCAACAGGTACTGGTTCCGATGACAAGCCAGCAGCACCGGCCACATCAGGCAATACTGCCGAGAAAGTGATCCAGAAGTTGGAGAATGAGATGCATCCCGTTCCTGTGGAGTCAGAAGCAGAGTTCTTCACGGATGAGATGCTTGGCATCCTCGCCAATGGCGGTGTCACTCCTGCCGGACAGCAGATTGATGCAAAACAGATGACCTATTAACGATTGTACGGCTATGGCATCAAGAGGAGTAAGAATCATCATCACATTATTATATATAATATGTGTGACAGCACCAGTATCGGCACAGTCCCTTGTTGACGGTGGTGCAGTGGACTATAACATGGGAGCCGAGGGACTATATAACATGACGGAGTTCCTGTTGGTCATGATGCATTACGTAACCCTTGTGGTTTTTTGCATTGGTGCTCTTACTGCCCTCGTCGATGCCTTTCAAATCTATGTCAAGATGAACAATCAGGAAGGTGACGTATCCAAGAGCATTCTGAAACTCTTTGGAGCCTGCGTGTTCCTGCTGATAGCCACCTACGTCCTGCCAGGATTCTTCGGCATAGTACGGTCAGACAATGTGATGTTCAGTTGGTAAGAAAATCACTCCTTCGGGAGTCCCTATATTCGTTATTTAATCTATAAGTTTTTTCGTTTTTTAATCTATCGGTTTTTTATAAACTTCATTAAATTACAAAAAACAAATGGTTATTAAAAATTTCGTGAATTGTGTAAAAAGAGGTGTTAAATCAGGATTTAACAAGGTGATGGACAGCCGTCCCGTACGTTGCTGTGTAGGTGTCGCTCTTGGCTTGTTCGCCAGTACGTGCAAGGCATTGGCCGACAGTGGCGCAGGCTACGAGGCCGGTAAGAACGCCATCAGCCAGGCATCCGAACAGATTGCTCAGTACGTTCCTATCGCCACCAAGCTCTGCTATGCCATTGCTGGTGTCGTGGCCATCGTCGGTGCCATCTCTGTTTACGTGAAGATGAACAACGAGGAGCAGGATGTCAAGAAGTCGATTATGATGATCATCGGCGCTTGTGTGTTCCTGATTGCAGCAGCTCAGGCTCTGCCTCTGTTCTTCGGTATTGAAGATGGTGTAATCACAGGCTTCTAATGAATCAATTCGCAAACAACGATTATCCGGAATACCCAGTATTCAAGGGGCTGCAAAGGCCCCTTGAATTCATGGGGCTCCGAGGTCGCTACATCTACTGGGCAGCCAGCACAGCAGGAGCGGCCATCTTGTCGTTCATCATCATCTATTCGCTCATGGGCTTCGTCATCGGCCTTATTGTGCTGACGGTCATCTGTGCCATTGGTATCTCGATGATTATCTTCAAGCAGATGAAGGGGCTTCACACGAAGAAGGTGTATCACGGAATCCTCGTCTATAAGCGGGATTCGGAAATATAGGAATATTCGTAGCAATACGGAAATATATCAATAATGTAATACAGTAATATTGCAATATAAGAATACGCTATGACCGTTTATGTCGTTTTGGTTTTCCTCTCTGTCCTTTGTGGAATGGCCGTGTCTGTCAAGGCTTTCGGCACGGGAGGCAAACGCTCTAAGGTCTTCGAGGATATCTACTTCTCTGTTGAGGATGTTGAGGATGTTGATGGTGTCGGCATCATCTACACCAAGACTGGCGACTACTCCGCACTGATGGAGATACGCAATCCCGTGCAGAAATACTCTGCCGATACAGACAGTTATTATGAGTACTCCCAGCTCTTCACGAAGATCTGCCAATCGCTCGGCGAGGGCTATATCATCCAGAAGCAGGACATCTTCATCCGCAAAAGTTTCGATGCGAAAGGCTTTATGAAAGGCAGTGCATCCTTCTTGTCACAGGCCTATTTCCGCTATTTCAATGGCAGGAAATACACGGATGTCAAGACAGTCCTCTGCATCACGCAGGAAAACAAGAAAAGCCGTCTCTTCACCTATGACAGCAAGAAATGGAATGAGTTCCTTGACAAACTAAGCAAGGTTCATGACCAGTTCCATGATGCCGGTATGAAGGCTCAGTTCCTCAATGTGGAGAAATGCCGTGACTATGTTGACCGCTATTTCGCCATGAACTTCCGCGATCCTGACTACTCGATGAGTAACTTCAAGGTTGATGGCGAAGACATTTGGATGGGTGATAGGCAATGCCGTGTATTCAGTCTGGTGGACGTTGACAACATCAACCTGCCCACAGTCATTCGTCCTTATTCGCTGATGACGGTCAACAACAGTGAGATGCCCGTTGACCTGTTGGCAGGTATCGACAACATCCCCGGCATCGAGTCAGCCGTCTATAACCAGGTCATCTTTATGCCTAATCAGAAGAGAGAGTTGGGAATGCTCGACAAGAAAAAGAACCGTCACAGCTCTATCCCCTCTCCCAGCAACCAGCTTGCCGTTGAGGATATCAAGAATGTGCAGAATATCATTGCCCGCGAGAATAAGCAGTTGGTTTATGCCCACTTCAACCTTGTCGTTACCGTTTCAAGGAATTCCAGCATGGCCAGGGTCACGAACTATCTGGAGAACTTCTTCAGTAAGATGAATATCCAGATTTCCAAGCGTGCTTACAACCAGCTTGAACTGTTCGTTTCCAGTTTCCCCGGTAACTGTAGCCAGCTCAGTCCTGACTATGACCGTTTCCTGACGCTCAGCGATGCAGCCCTCTGCATGATGTATAAGGAGTGTCAGCAGAAAAGTGAGATGACTCCCCTGAAGTTCTGGTACACAGACCGTCAGGGTGTTCCCATCTGTTTGGACTTCACGGGTAAGGAAGGTGCCGAGAAGATGACCGACAACTGTAACTACTTCGTCCTTGGCCCCAGTGGAAGCGGTAAGAGCTTCTTCATGAATACTGTCATGCGCCAGTTCTTCGAGCAGCTGACGGATGTAGTCATTGTTGATGTCGGTAACAGTTATCAGGTACTCTGTCAGGTTGCAGGAGGCATCTATATCTCCTATACCAAGGAACATCCTATCTCCATGAATCCCTTCAAGGTCACGAAAGAGGAGTATGACAAGAACTTCGATGAGAAGAAGAACTTCATCAAGAGTCTTATCTTCCTGATTTACAAAGGTCAGGAGGAATACACCAAGGTACAGGAAACGGTCTTGAACAAGGTCGTCTTCGAATACTACGAGGAATACTTTCATCCCTTCGATGGCTATAGCAAGGAAGAGCGCGAGGAGCTGCGCGAACGTCTGCGTCTGGCCGACAAGACCAGCGGAGCCTACGAGAAGTTCGTCAAAGAGCAGAACGAGAAGTTCCGCCAGGAGCAGGAGGCCAAGGCTGCCGAGACCGACACCAAGGCCGATGCCGAGGGCGATCCCATGAGAGACCGCACGATGGAAAAGATTGAGAAGCTGCGTAACCTGGCCAACGACCCAGCCGCTGCCGAGGGTGAGGTCATTGCTGCCAACCGCCAGATTCAGCGTCTCATGCCAGAGACCATGAAGGATCGTTATCTGATGGAGCTTGACCATCGCATCGACGAGATGGAGGAACGCCGGAAGGAACTGCGTGTTGAAAACCTTAGTTTCAATACCTTCTATGAGTTCTCCCTTCAGCGCATCCCCCAGCTTCTGGAGGAGATGAATCTGGATGCCTCCAAGTTCGACATCCATGACTATGCAGCCGTGCTTTCCACCTTCTACAAGGGCGGTGAATATGAGGAAACCCTCAATAGCGATATGGAGACCTCGCTCTTCGATGAGCGTTTCATTGTCTTCGAGTTAGACCAGATTAAGGACAATCCCGTGCTGGCTCCTATCGTGCTGCTTATCATCATGGATGTGTTCACCCAGAAGATGCGTATCAAGAAATGCCGTAAAACGCTGGTGATTGAAGAGGCATGGAAAGCCATTGCCACCCCGTCGATGGCCGAATATATCCAGTACCTCTACAAGACTGCCCGTAAGCACTGGGCTTCCGTCGGTGTGGTCACTCAGGATATTCAGGACATCACGGGCAATAAGATTGTCAAGGATGCCATCATCAGCAACTCTGGTGTGTTTGTCCTGCTCGACCAGAGCAAGTTCAAGGAGAAGTTCGCGCCTATTGCCGATACCTTGGCCCTGACAGAGACCGACAAGAAGAAGATCTTCACCATCAACCGTCTGGAGAACAAGGAAGGTCGCGGACAGTTCAAGGAAGTCTTTATCAAGCGTGGTAATGTCAGCTTTGTCATTGGCGTGGAAGAGCCTCGCGAGTGCTATATGGCCTATACGACGGAGAAAATCGAGAAGGAAGGCCTGATGCTCTATCACGACCAGCTTCATTGTGACTTCGGAGAGGCCATCCGTGCCTACTGTCAGGACTGGGAGCGCAGTGGCATCCAGAAACCTATCGAGTTTGCCCAGAAGGTAAAGGCAGAGGGAAGAGTTCTGAACCTTCCCCCCAAGAAATTTGCAGCTTAATATTTGTCAGTCATGAAGATTCGTTTATATATCCTGTTAGCTTGCGCTCTCCTCTCCCACCGTGTGATGGCTGTTTATTACAGCATCAACATCGACTACAAGACAGCCGCTGCCATGATGGCTGCCTATAATGCGGAAGCTGCTGTTGAGCTGATGGGTGACGAGAGTGTCAGGGAGATGCTGAAGCATTACAAGAATGCAGAGATTGCTACGGCAGGCATCTTCCTGACCAAGTATATGGATTATAAGCATCTTCGTGACGCTGGCAAGTTCAGCGATGCACAGGAGAATGCTTATTACAAGCGTATCTACCGTCTTGTCAGCCAGAATATCATCCCGAAGACCTGGGATGTGGCCAAGCTGATGATAAAGTACCCTGACCGTGCGCCTTACTGGGTTCCCTTCCTGATCAAGACCTGCGAGGACACCAAGAGCCTCTGTATGCAGTTCGAGAGTGTTGTCACCAATAACAAGCTCTCATTCGGCAGTATTCCGTTCCTCACCGTCAATCAGGATGTAAAGGAAATATTCGATATGTCCAAACTCGGCGGTGTGGACTGGGAGACCACCTTTGACAACCTTTCCACGATGGCAGACAGTATCACTGTGGATGACTTGAAGATGGATATGGAGGATATTGCGGCCATGGGTGCTGCCTTGGCCAGTGCCGGTGGCGTTAATGAGCGGTTCTTCCAGAACAGCCGTGTCGGTCGTCTCTTCAATGGTGCTCCCCAGACCATCTATTCACTTTATACGACGGCTGGCCAGTTTATGGATAACATATCAAGGGCGACTGCAGAAGGTGATATTCTGGGGCTGCTCGGAACTAACGACTCTATCGCCTTGATTCATCTGTTTAATGTCGGCGAATACGATATTGACCAGTTTATCTCAGACTACGAGGCAAACGCCAACAACAGCTACTATACTCAGAGATATTATATCTACAGCCAGGACTCAGGAAGCGAGACCCTGTGCCGCTATGAACCGCCGACGGATGACAACAGTGTGATTCACGGCTCGGAGTGGACGCGCTTTGACACCACCGATCCAAACTTCTATCCGAATGCCTCACAGCGTGAGCAGGCCCTTTCCAACTCAGAGAACTATGCCGGTTGGTCACGCAGCCGTGTGAACCAGATGAACCAGTCAAATGACGGGAACCAGTACAACATCAGCTATTACCAGCATGCCTATATCATCAGCAGGAATGGCAATCAGAGACAGAAGTCATACGCTTACTCTATCATGGTGACGAAGAGCTGGAACCATAAGGAAGAGGTCTATGAGGATGTCTATGACAGCTATAGTATGGATCTGAATGCCTTTCTTTCCACGATGAATGCCAAACTGGACTACTATAACAAGCTGCATGAGGATGACGGTTCAGGCATCCGCTATTATCTGGGTATGGATAGCAAGAAATACTACCAGGCTACCGATGCAGCGCACATCAAAGGCGTGTCATCGGTCATCTATACCGTTCATTGTACCGATGGCCAGAAACTTGGTGAAGGAAGCACCTCTTGGAAGGAAAACGGCAATCAGGGAAAGTCTCTGAGTGAAGCCAGTAAGCGCTTCGCGATGGAAACCAGTCTCTCGGATGACGATGATCCTGTTGGAGAACTGGATGAAAAGCTTAGAGACCAGCAGAAGGTTATCGATGACCTTGAAAGTCAGATATCCGTTTTGGAAACGGAAAAGAATAACATATCCACCCAGCTCCGTGATCTCGGCTATGATGCAGATTTGATGGCCAAGTTCCGCGAGTTGGAGAGTCAGATCGATACCCTTGAAAAGCAGTTGAAGACTGCAAAGGATGAATATAAGCAGATTGAAGAGATACGCGACGAAGCCCAGAATGACTATGCCGACGTGGAAGATGAGAAGACCCGTATTCCTGCCATCATGCATGATGTCCAGGCAGCCTACCATATCACTTGGGATGGTGAAGGCTACTGGAGCGGCTATGAGTATATCAGGAAGGGAAAGATGAGCGGTATGGAGAGTATCGTTACCTTCCGTGCCAAGCTCAGTCTCGCACGTAAGCCCAGCTATTTCCTTGGCATCCGCTATCACCGTGCCATCCTCCAGATTGACTGGGAGCTGACTACCGAATACAGCTATTCGGATGTTGTGGATATGATGGAGCTGGATATGGATATTACCGATGAGGAACGTGCGCAGATTGTCAATCAGCGACTTTCAGAACTGGCACAGGATTATCCGTCTTGTACTGTTGAAGCAGATTACAGGAAAGGCAAGCAGATAGATACCGAGGAAGAGGACGGGATGCCCCATTTGCTTTGGGCCAGTGACCGTCTGGCCATTGCCCGTGACATCGAATCCCGTCTTGTTTCCATCTATGCCAAGCTCGCTATGCTGGAGAGATATATCATGACTAGCAGAAGCCTGAAGAGTATGGTCTTGAATACCATTCTCAATGGCATCGACCACAGCAAGCGCCGTTCAATCGGCATTGAAGCCCTGAACAGATGGAAGGAAAGTGCCGGACAGGCTATGCTGCCCCGAAACAGAAGGGAGGAAGGAGAATATGCGGAAGATTAGTAATGCCGTTTCAGCAGCCATTAGAAAGTGGACTGGCCGTTGGTTTGACGAAGACAACCAGCGTCTTGTCTGGTGTTTCTTCTATGTTTGCTATAGTGGTCTGCTGATGCTTCTCGGTTCGCTTCTGTTTATGATTCTGATAGACATTATGGAGGATTATAGTAAATGAAAAGGAGAAAGACAAACATTCTGGCCAAGTGGCTTACCATCCTTGTTCTGGCGGTTGCCATGCCGCAGAACCTGATGGCTCAGTATAACTTTGACTTTGAGACTGTCGAGGCACTTATCCGTGACCACAAGCGCATCCGTTCGGTGCTGATGGTCAGGGATGGCATCGAACATGCCAATGAGGTGCTTCACCAATATAGTAAGAAGTCCGTGGAGAATCACTATGAGGTCAATGTTGATCTCGATGAGTTCACACGGCTCTTCGATGTCCTTGATCTGATGGCCAGCAGTGCTACGACGGTCATCAATGCCGTTGATACCTATTCCGATGTGAAGAAACGTATCAACGACTACAAGACGCTGCTCAACGAATATAACGAGAAGCTGTTGCTTCGGGGTAATATCATGCCAGGCGACACGATGATTATCAGCACAGGGACAAAGGCCGTCGAGCGAATCTATGAGGATGGCAAGAATATCTATACCTCGATGACCGCCATTGTCGCCTACGGCACAGGTAAGGTTCCTTGTAATACCGCCACGCTTCTGAGTATCGTTCAGCAGATTGACGAGTCCTTTGATGACATCCGTAAGACCCTGAATACGGCCTACATGATCACATGGAGATACATCCAGCTTCGCCTGGCCTATTACAAGGCAGAGGTCTATAACAAGAGAAGTGTCCGCGAGGTCAGTACGGAAGCCTTGGAGCGATGGAAAACTTCCTCTAAAGAAGCCCTGAGAAGAAGGAGATAAAGCAAATACGGAAATATATCAATACGGTAATATATGAATATGAAAAGACAAACATTGATGATGGCCTTGCTATTCGCTGTCTCAGCAGGAATCAAGGCGCAGAGTGTCACCTACAACCACGATGAGAGTGTTCAGAATCAGGTGACTATTCAGGAAACAGGCGCAGGCAGCTTCACGCCGGATCTCTATTATGATGCGTTTCACAAGAGCTACCGCAACTGGGCACCAGAGCAGAACAAACTGTCCTTCCGCACGCTGACAGTGGCCGCGATGAAACTGCAGGAACCCTATGCAGAGAAGATTGACTCCAACCTGACGAAGCGAATGAGAGTTGAAGCGGAAAACCTCCTTGACCGAGAGGTGGACGCTGCATGGCTGGTTGAGAAAGGAAAGGTCAACAATGCCCTTTCCACCTTCAGGGAGCATGTTGAGAGTATCACCCTCAATGGTGGCAGCTACAAGACCTATGAAGACTGGAAAGAGACCTATGACATGGTTGTTTTCGGCATCCAGTGTATTCAGGACGGCTATATGCCAAACTCAGAAAGGGAGCAACAGTATATGCAGGCCTATAAGGATGTCCGTGCCAAGGATGTGAAGTTGGTCAAGCTGCTTTCCTTATTGAAGTCCAGCCACCATCACTATTGGAGTTCCCATACCCTGCAACGCAAGGAGAATGTGGTGCGCAACAGCGGACTGAACAGTCTGACCCGTTGGAAAGAGGCCGCTGTTCAGGCCATGCAGAGAAAGTAACATTGTCTAATCAGTAAAAGAAAACAGATATGCCAGATATTGGAGATGTGGAGCCGATGGTAGACCAGGCCTTTGAGTTCATGGGTGTCGGCCTCTTAGAAGATGAGATAGACGATGTTATTTTCCAGACAAACCAGTTCCTGCTGAATTCGGATTTCATTGGCTCAAACGGGCCTTTTTGGTGGATTCTCCAGATGAGTATGTGCCTTGCAGCTCTGTTCTCAATCATCATGGCTGCAGGAATAACCTATAAGATGCAGGTCAGGCATGAGCCTCTTGATGTCCTGAAGATCCTGAAGGTGCTGGGTGTGTCCTTCATTATGATGTTCTGGTACCCGCCAACGACAACCGGCATCGGTCCTCAGAATGTGGACGGCAGCTTTCTGAGTCTGCTCTCATATATCCCCAACTGTATCGGTAGCTACACGAATGCCCTCTATGAGACCGAGGCAGCACAGGTACAGCAGAAGTATGATGAGGTAGTGCCATATATCAAGCAACTCAATGACAGTGTGACAGCCAAGAGAGAGGAATACACCTTCCTGCTTGATAAGCTTAAGAATACCGATGACTCAGCCCTTGACATGGGAACTGCCGATGATATGAGACAGCAGGAAAAGGAGATTACGGCACAGTATGCCAAGGTGGTGACGGCAGGAACCATTGTGTTCCTCGACAAACTCCTGATGTTCCTCGCCCTGATTATCTACCGTATCGGCTGGTGGGCGACGATGTACGTCCAGCAGATCCTGTTGGGTATGCTGACAATCTTCGGCCCGATACAATGGGCGTTTTCCCTCCTTCCCAAGTGGGAAAGCTCCTGGGCGAAGTGGACTACACGATACCTGACAGTCCATTTCTACGGAGCCATGCTCTATTTCGTCGGCTTCTATGTCCTGCTGCTCTTTGACATTGTGCTCAGCGTACAGTTCGAGGACTTGAAAGCTGCTACGGATGTAGGCACGTCCGTTACGGAGTATATGGGTGATGCTTTCTTCTCAGCGGGTTATATGCTCGTGGCCAGTATCGTTGCCCTGAAATGTCTGAACCTCGTTCCAGACCTTGCCGCATGGATGATTCCAGAGGGTGACACAGCCTTCTCCACACGTAACTTTGGTGAGGGTGTTGCAGCACAGGCCAAGGCCAGTGCCACTGGTGTAATCGGATCAATAACAAGATAAAAAGTAAATGATATGGTATTAAAGAATGTAGAGAACAAGATTAAGCTTGTGACGATTGTCTGCTCCATTTTCCTTGCAGGATGTATCGTTATCAGCCTTGGAGCCGTCTTTACGGCCAGGCAGATGGTCAATGATGCCCACAAGCAGATTTACGTGTTGGACAGCAATGTGCCTATCCTCGTCAAGCAGACCCCGCAGGAGATGACGCTGGATATAGAGGCCAAGGCAGACATTGACATGTTCCATCACCTGTTTTTCACCCTTGCCCCTGATGACAAGTATATCCGCTATACCATTGACAAGGCCATGTACCTTGTCGATGAGACGGGACTTGCCCAGTACAATGCCCTGAAGGAGAAAGGCTTCTACAGTCACATCATGGGAACAAACATGCTGTTCAGCATCTTCTGTGACAGTATCAAGTTCAACCGTGACTCTCTCACCTTCACCTATTATGGCCGTCAGCGTATCGAGCGACGCTCCACCATCCTCTGGCGACAGCTTATAACAGCCGGACAGCTGAAACGTGTGCCGAGGACGGAGAACAACCCCTACGGACTCTTGATCATCAACTGGAGAACCCTTCTTAACAAGGATCTTGAAGAGCGCAAGAAGAGTGACTACTAAATGATTGTCGTTTTTAAACTATAGAAAAATGAGCGTATTTAAGTTATTAAAGTCCAAGCCGATGCCCGACAAGAACGCCCCGGAATATAAGGAGCGTTATGAGCGTGAAGTGGCATACGGTCGTAAGTTCGCCGATGTGTCAGGCATCAGCTGGGCAGCCCGAAAGCTTCAGGTGTTTGCCAACAACCATCGCGCGGCTTTCCTGATCATTGTCTTTGGCATTGTCATTCTCTGTTTCCTGACCAATCTCAGCCGTCTGGTCATCAGTTACCGTGCGGCAGAAGGCAAGAAGGCAGTTGCCGTGCAGCGTGTAGACTCTGCCCTTCAAAAGAAGAAGATTAATGAGATGAAAGAGCGTTTGTATTATCTGGAAAAACAAGATAGACATGATGAAGAAGATTAATTTCAAGCAGTCGAAGTACGTGCTTCCGCTTATTTTGTACCCCCTAATTCTTGGAACAGGCTATTTCATTATCGGCATGTTCACGACCGAGGTAAAGTCCGTTGACAAGAACCTCATGGCCACGAACTACCTGAACTCCGAACTGCCGGAAGCCAAGATTGATGAAGAGCTTGGCAGCAAGCGCGAGAATATGGTCAATGCCTTTGGCGATGCCAAGGACTACACGGCTGTGGAGAATGCCGAGAGGGATTCCGTCAAGGGTAAGGAAGAATACCAGTCCAGATATAACCACGGCGAGGCCGCTGCCATCGTCCGTCATGACGAGGAACTGGATAATCTGCGGCAGCTACAGAGGCGCAAGCAGGAGAATGCGGCTCGTGGTATGGGAAAGGATGACTTTGTCGTTCCTCTCAGTGAGGAAGACCGCAGGAATGCCCGTCGCCTTCGTGGACGTGAAGGCCGTGAAGAGACAGAAGACCTGTTAGCTCAGGCTCGTGCCCAAGGGCGTGGTGTTATGGGTTCTGCATCTGCATCATTCGATGATGACGATGAAGAGAGTCCCCGCAAGAAAGGTCGTAGCAAGGAAGATGCCGGTACTGTAGCCGATGGCGAGGAAAAGGCAGAGACCGTCGTGAAGGTCATGAAGACCGAATCGGAGTATTTCAATACCGTTTCCCAGAATGCTCCTGGCTCCAGTCTCATCACCGCCATCATTGACGAGAACATCAAGGCTGTTGACGGCTCCCGTGTCCGTCTGCGTCTGTTGGATGATGTGGAGATTGGCGGTTTGTTCGTTCCGAAGGGAACCTATCTGTATGCCACCATGTCCGGCTTCGGAAAGCAGCGCGTCAAGGGAAAGGTTGCCAGTGTCTTTGTCGGCGATGAGATTAAGACCATCAACCTCTCCATCTATGATACCGATGGTATGGAAGGCCTTTATGTTCCTTCCAGCACTTTCCGCGAGACAGCCAAGGATATTGGTAGCTCAGCCATGCAACAGAGCATGTCCATTGACGGCTCCAGTTCGAATAACAGCGTGTCACAGTGGGCGCAGCAGACCGTACAGCAGGCCTACCAGCGTACCTCACAAGCTATCAGCAAGGCCATCCGCAAGAATAAGGTGAAGCTGAAATATGGTACTCGTGTGTACCTGATCAATGGTCAGCAACTCAAATCAGACAAGAGAAAATAAGAAATACAATCAAAATGAAAAAGAACATCGTTTTTTTAGCGGCATCACTGTTTATTGCCGCATCAGTCCATGCCCAGCAGACCTATCAGGAGCTGGAGCAGATTACCGTTAATGAGCAGGTCACAACGCTTGTGACAGCATCAGAGCCAATCCTCTTTGTAGATGTGTCAACAGACAAGGTGGCTGGTGACAAGCCCATCGAGAATACCGTTCGCTTCAAGCCAAAGGATGGTGAACATGCCGACGGGGAGGTGCTTGCCATTGCTACCGTCGTTACCGAACGCTACCGAACGCAGTATGCTCTGGTCTATACCACGAAGATGGAGGAAGCCGTGACGGATAAGGAAATCGCCCCACAGGAGCGGACACCTTATCACAATCCCGCTGTCTCACTCTCGACGGCAGACATGACCCATTTTGCCCGTCGTGTCTGGAGCAGCCCTGCCAAGATCCATAATGTCAAGACCAGAAGCAACCGCATGGAGATGCGTCTGAACAACATCTATGCCATCGGTGAGTATTTCTTCCTGGACTTCTCTGTAGATAACAAGACCAATATCCGCTTCGACATTGATGAGCTGCGTGTGAAGCTGACGGATAAGAAGGTCCAGAAAGCAACCAACAATCAAAGCATTGAGCTGCCGCTTGCCTTGGTTCTCGATCACGGGAAGAGTTTCCTGCATGGTTACAGGAATGTCATAGTCATCAAGAAGATGACCTTCCCCAATGATAAGGTTGTTACTATCGAACTGTCAGAGAAGCAGATCAGCGGGCGTACCATCAGTATCTCCGTTGACTATGAGGATGTGCTGAGTGCGGATGCTTTCGATGCCGTGTTGCTTCAGGAAGAATAAGGAGGTAAGGATATGAAGAAGATTATCTTATCGCTGGCAGTCTGCCTGTTGCCGCTGCATGGTCTCTTTGCCCAGGGAAGCAGTAATGTCAATCATCTGAACCTGTGTGTCGGAGCCTTGTATGAACGGGGCTTCGATGCAACGCTCTCTTATGAGCATGAGACTAAGTATCATCATTCTTGGGAGTATTTTGCCAATGCCTATATCCAGTATGACACCGATTCTGAGGCAGGCCATATCACCAAGGAAAGCTTCTGGAACAACTATTTCACCTATAACCTCGGTATAGCCTATAAGCCATGTGTCCTCAGAGGCCGTAACCATCATGGCAATCTGCGTATTGGAGCCAGCCTTGGCAGTGACACAAGGAAAGTCATCGGAGCAGGACACATCGGCTTTGAGCACAGCTATGATTTCCGTCGTGGCTGGAGCCTGTTCTGGCAGGTCAAGGAAGATATTGTCCTTCGTGGTGAAGACCTTTTCCGCACGGGTGTTACCATTGGTATCAAGGTTCCATTGTAAGTAAATACCGCTATTCGTAAATACAAATGCAAATGAATATGACAATACATAAATATATCAATACGGGCATAAGGACAGGATTACGCCTGTTGCTTCTGACTATGCCGATGGTCATTGCCTCTTGTGACGACCATGAGCATCTGGACACGGCTATCCATATCGGTCATGTGGTATGTTCCGATGGACGAACCATGTCCGTTGAAGAGTGTGAGAAGATGCAGAAAGAGCCTGTCGCTGTTGTGTTCTACGTCTCTGCCGACGGTAAGGATGGGGACGGACTGGCCATCGGTCTGCAGGAACTGGCATCTGTCGAGTTCTCGGACACCCTCGGCGTAGCCCAGGGAACATCTGCCAGTACGGATGAGAAGGACGGCAATGCCAATACCTACTCACTGTACTCCAACAACAAGGCAGGTTCTCCTTTGGCAGATGCCGTCTTCTCTGTCTGGCGCTATGGTCAGAGTGCCTATATCCCAAGTGTTGCAGAAATGCGTCTGCTCAATGCCTCTCTTCCCGCTGTCAATTCGGTACTGCGCCGATGTGGTGGCGATGCCATTTCAGAAGATGCTGGCGGTTGTTGGTATTGGACCAGTACGGAAGTCAGCGGTCAGGCCGGTGCCAAGGCGTGGCTGTATTCCCTCGGTACTGGAGCCATCCAAGAGACACCGAAGACAGAGGCACACCCGGCGAGGATTATCATCACATTACGCAAATAATAAAAACAAGAATTATGGGATGGACTAATTTTATCAAAACAGCAGGAAAAGGAGCCACAAGGCTTCTTGAAGGTACTGGAAAGGGAGTCGGAACGGCTGCTAAGGGTATCGGTGAAGGTATGGGCGCAACGGCTAAGGGTCTTGGCGGCTGGAAAGGAGTCGTCGGAACAGGAGCTGTTGTCACCGCTGTCAATTCCGATCATGGCCTGACAGGTGTTGCCAGTGATGTCATGTTCGGTCAGGGAGGTGCTGAGAAGGTTCAGGAACACGGTGTGGCAGGTGAAGCCCTGAACCTCGCCATTGGTGAGAAGGGCAAACAGGCTGTCAATGAGGCTACCGATGCCGTCTCTCAACAGGTCTCGAATCTCAGCCAATCATCCTATGCACCGTCTGCCCCTGCATATGCTGATATGCAGCAGATGACCGTACAGCAGGACGGCTTCGGAAGTTTCATGAGTCAGGCAACGACCAGCCCCTTTGATATGGGCGGTAACTTCCTGAATAATCTGATGAGCGGCAATGTCAGCACCATGTCAATGGCTGCCATGATTGCCAGCAGTTTCCTTGTCTTCGGACGTTTCGGCCTGTTGACCAAGGCACTTGGTGCTTTGTTGGGAATCCACACGATTGGCCGTAACAGTCAGCCAGTGTATGCCCAGCGTCCCCAGACAGTCTATGCCCCTCGTCAGGTATCGCCTGTTGCTGCCATCCCGCAAATGGAAACAGAAGTTGTTGAACGAAACAGAGGAATCGGAAGATGAAAAGATATTCTAAGGAAATGTTCCTTCTGTCAGATAGCGGCTATTGCATGCCGTATTCTTCAGAAGAGTGTGACCCGCAGCCATTGCTGGGTTATGGAGAGCAGTCGGATCCGCAGACGGGTAAGAAGTTCTTCCATCATGGTCTGGACCTGACAGCCAATGGAATCAAGCTGTTAGCGATGGCTACGGGAAAAGTGTCAGGGCTGGGTAATGATCCCGTCCATCAGGGTTATGTCAAGGTGCGCTATGGCAACTATGAAGTGGAATATGGCCATGTTGAAGAGGTCTATGTCAGCTTCGGTATGCCAGTGACGGCGGGACAGCCGATAGCGTTAAGCAGTCAAATGCTTCATATCGGTGTACGTTTCAATGGGGAGGAAATGAACCCTGTTGAGTTTCTGAGCATGATATACAGTAATGCGATGTCATCCTCGATGGTCGGTGACGATGCCCCTGCAGGGATGAAGGTACAGACGGAATACGATAAGGATCTTGAAGAGATTGGCAAGCTGATGACCCGTTATCTGCCCATGTATATGGACGAGCTTCGCACAGGAACCTATAAGCCCTCTGCCCAGACAGAGGAGGCATTAAGGAATGCCATCGTGCAGGGTGCCAGGAAGAATTACTATTTCGAGTGTCTGCCGTCTGTGACCAATCCGTTAGGGCTGAGTGACAGGAGCAGTCTGCTGGTGGGTATCGTCCAGAACCTGCTGATAGGAGATTTCCTCAATTACCTTGCCATCCGTCATACCGTCTTTCTCTCCTCGTGGGATGAAAGTCAAAAAAAAAAGGTGCTCCAGACAGCCGATGACGGCAGCGGATTCATAGACCCTCTTCAGGATTTGAGAGTCTATGTCAGGAGTTTTGATGTACCAAGAGTAGCCAGTGTCTATCCTGACAACGCAGGAATACGCTGGTGGACGAAGGCTTGGTTCAACAATCGGGAGAAAGGCGAGGATGTGATAGAGATCTCGCGTGAGATGGCCATCAAGTTCATTCAGGGCGAAATCAGCAAGGATGCCTGGCTGGAACGCTATTACCCCAAGCAGATGAGCATCTATCACAATGCCATAGAAATGACGAGAAAACAATTATTAGGACTGTAGAAATGACAAATAAGAAAGAACGTCAGGAAATTGCACAACTGGAGTATTTCTTCGGGAAATACTTCGATGCCCATATAGCCCCTGTAGCAGATAAGGCTGTCAAGGATGCGGATGCGACCTTCCTGAAGGAGTATGATAAGATGGTGAAAGATAGCGGTGTCCTTGGAGGCCTTGCCGTCGGAGGCACCATGTCGTCAACAACCATTGGAAAGATGCATACGCTGGACTCCTACCAGAATTATTGGAGCAACATACAGAAGAGTTTTCAGAAACGCTTCGATACCTCGCCTGAGTTCAGGAATGATCTCGGCAATCTGATAAATGCTTATCAGAAGACCATGATTTCCTGTATGGGTAAGGAGAAGTATCAGACAGAAAGCAAGAAATACGGTCAGGATTTTGCTACGTGGTATGTCAATAACAAGCTGCTGGAGAAATCCCTGAACCGCATGGCCTCCCATGGTGCGCCAAAGGATGCTGTGGAATACCTCTTTCAAAAAGGCACTCAGCTTTCCCTTTTAGGACTTGGCCAGCCCTCAGACTGGGAGGGTATGCGGATGTTGCAGGAAAAACAATACCAGCCGTCAAAGACGGAAAAGGCGGCTGCCTACGGCGTGGCAGGCCTGATGGACTTTGCAATTATGCCCGTCGGCGGCATGAAGACCGCTGTTGTCGCAACCGCTGCCAGCGCAGGGGTGGATGTAGTGTTCTCGAATAACGGAAGTCAGGAGTCTGTTGACACGATGGCCAGCAAGTCCCTTTTTGGCAACGGCTATATGCTTTCAGAAACCCGAAAGACGGTTGTGGACGCTAATGAAAGTTCTTTCCTTGCTGGTCTTAACAATGGTATGAGGAAAAAAGTCAAGATGGTGAGTCCGTCACCTCTGGTCAAGGAGGCTTTGAAGGGGAATGAATACCCTTGGAATGAGTCATTAGTATCACGGTTTGTTGACAGGGATGATGACATTCCTTCTGTCGTAGCACCAGGAAAGGAAGAGGCATATAAGAAAGAACAGGAAAACCTCAAAAAGAAACCCGCAGCAAAGACAAGAGAAAGTCACGAGCAGCCAGTTCAGCCACAACCATCAGAGACGGCATCCTACCAATCTTCATCAGCGGCATATAACCAGCAGATGAATGGAGCGTATGAGCAACCGTATCGCAGTAATATGGCTGTCAATAGCGGTTGGGGCGGTTTTCTGGATCAATTCGGTCTTTCCGGATTCAGCGATGTATTCAAGAACCTCGGCTATGTGCTGGCCATGCTGCCCGATATGATTATCGGTATGTTCACAGGAAAGAGCAAGTCATTGTCTATCCAGAACAACCTCATGCCGATAGCAGCCATTGTTATGGGTATGTTTGTCAGGAATCCCTTGCTGAAGATGCTGTTGATCGGTCTTGGAGGAGCCAATCTCTTGAATAAGGCTACCCATGAGGTGTTACGAGAACCTGTCAGGAGCAAGCAGCCCCAGTACAGACGATATGCTGACGAGGCATTGAATCCCCGTCTTTCGCATCCACAGTTGAACGGCAATCTGCTTGTCGTGACCATAGACGGCGTACCCAGTACCGTAACGCTCCAGAATCATGTAGTTGATGCCTATCAGAAAGGAGCCTTACCCATGAACACACTGGCCAATGCCGTTCTCGCCAGATATGACGAGCAGCGTCAACAGGTAGAGCAGCTCTATGACCGCCAGCAGGCACAGACGGAAGACCAGAACCAGCAACTTGTCATCAAATAGCCTGATGAAAGCGAAATCACCTATAGTAAAAGTTGACTGGACTGGCAGGATGGAGGTCTATTCTTCATCCGACTACCTTCCAATACGCGCCTTGGCTCACCGCCTGAAGGATGGTGACAAGGACGGCATTACCAAGGCTGCAGCAATCATGGCAGACTTGGTGAAGGAAGTGCCGGATTATCAGCATAGCGTCCTTGTCCCGATGCCAGGAAGAAAAGGATCAGCGGGATATACCAAGGTTCTGGCTGATGAGATTGCAGGACTGTTGGGACTGGAGGTAAGTGATATGCTTACCGTTAAGCCTCACAAGCCACTTTATGACAGGAAGGCTAAGAAGGGCATTGATGGACTGAAACCTTTCAAGTTCATCGTCAATGACCAGATACCGGAGAAGCCCATCCTGATTGACAATGTGCTGGACACAGGCACTACGGCCATGTCTGCCTTTCGTGCTTTGGATGGCCGTGCAAGCCTTGTCGTGCTTGGGAGTACAGTCAATTACAGACAGTACAATTATCCCATCACAGTGAACATGAAGGAAGCGGAGAAACCCGATCCTAGAACACTGGAAGAGCTGAAAGATGAAGTCAAGAAGGCTGTCTGTGATGCCCTTTTTGTAAAAGGCAGCGGATTGTATGATGCTGGTGACATCAAGGCCGTTCAGTATGCCCATGACAAAACCCTGTCTGGGAAACTGAAAACACCTGTACCCATCAGCGATGGCCAGTCTGTTGTGAGGATAGGACTTACCAGACAGGGATTCTCCAAGAAAGATATGCCCATCCTATATACACAGGATGGAGGCATCCTTGTCGAGCAGATGACCAACCGCCAGGATCTTGATGCCATTCTTCATGAATTGAGGAATACGTATTACAATGAATACGGTAATATACTCTCCACCTTTGGCCGACATACTTTCAAGGAAGGCGAATCCTTCCAGATGAAAGGTGCCAACTATAAGGTTCTGGAAACAGGAACTTTCATGTCACTGATGAAGCCCTTTGGCGGCGAAGGTGTCAAGGTGGCTGATGACATGGGAAAGACCAAGGTGTTAATGGCCAGTTCCCATCTGTCAACTGTTATCTACGTCCAGCCACACAGCCAGAGACTGCATGATGCCATGATGCAGCGTTACGGACAGGACATCAGAGAACCTATAAAAGAAGCATTGGAGAAAGCATTAAAAACAGATAAAGTACAACAAGAATCAGTTCAAAAAAACAAAGAAATGATTAAAGAGAAGAATTCACAGGAGCAGGCTGCCAGAGAGGAGCAGAAGAAAAAGGATGAACTCCGTCGGCAGGAAGCTCAGAAGGAAAAAGACAGGAAACTGCAGGAGAAGAGAAAGCAGGAAGAGCAAAAGCTGGTCGCCAAGAAAGAACCGCATCTGAAAGTTCCGGGTGCGGTGGCTCAGGCACTGTTGTTGTCTGCTGTGTTGGAAACGGCGAAGGCTAATGGCGGTGTGTGGCTCAATGCCTCCCAGAAGAAAGCCCCAGGCATCTTCAAGGAAACCACCCAGCTCTCGCCCTATAATGTGATGCTTCTCAGCGCACATTCCGATGTCAACGGATTCAAGACCAGCCAGTATCTGTCCTTTGACAAGGCCAGGACTCAGGGCCTGCCAGTCATGCAAGGTCAGGAAGGTGTGCCTCTGAGCTGGACGAAATGGGATTTGTATGTCAACAAGTACGATAAGACCGACGTAAAGAACCATGAGGCCTACCTACAAGTTCCTGCTGAGGAGCGTCCCAACTATCAGGCTGTACCCAAAAAGGAGTACCGCTATATGTTCAATGTTGAGCAGACCGTGTTCCCTTCCAAGTCTGCAAAGGACTTCGAGAAGTTGGTTGACAGCTACGGCTCTCAGGATGGTGCGAAGGTGATAGACATGAATCAGAAGGAGGAAAGCAGCATTGCTTCCACCTATAACTCGCTGAAGGCAAAGCATCCCGAAGCCATTCTGCTTTTCAGGAATAATGATTCCTACAATACTTACAATCAAGATGCAGAAACATCCTCTTCAAAGTTGGGTATCACCCTGACTTCTCCAAAGGACATGAAGGGGATTGACCATCTGGCATCTTTCCCCCATCATCAGCTGGACGTGTATCTGCCGAAACTCGTCCGTGCCGGTCTTCGTGTGGCCATCGTTGACGAGCCATTGAAGAATGATATCAAGACCTCGAAGATGCAGGAGTCCAAACAGGAGAAAGAGGCAGCGGACAGGATGAAGGTTCTCGTCGAGCAGCTGAACAAGCGGCTTGTTCCCGTTAAGGCAGCATCCTCGTTGGAACGGACACATTATGATGCCACCAGAGACGCTGTGCTTGTTGCGCCCCAGGAGAGCTATGACAACTACACCGATTATGCGCATGATATGGCTGTTGCACTGGTAGCGGCTACTGGCAGCGAAAGCCGTCTGAACCGTCAGGTACGTTCAGCCATTCAGCCAGAGAATGCGGAGAAATATGAACGACTTGTTCAGGAACTGTCAGCTGGAGCCATCGTGTCAGGCCTTGGATTGCAGGCCAGACTGTCACCGGAGAACATGAACCACGTCGATTACTGGTCCCGTGAACTGAAAGAAGACACAAAGCTCATGGGCAAACTGGAACGTGACGTGAATAGCGTTCTGGAGAGTATTGACAAGCTGACCAAGGGAGAGACAGTTGACTTCGCTCCGTTACGAGGTGAGAAGCCGATGGAGATAGAGATGCCGATGAACTACAGCATATCGAGAGAACTGGCCAAGCTGCCAAGTGCTGAGAGGAAAGAGTTTGTTGTCATCACTGACAAGGCAGCCAAGTCAGCAGAGGTCATCCTTCCTGCAGGCGCGTCGATGAAGGTCAACAACGAGATACCTGGCATGAACAAGAGCCGTATTGCAACGGCCTTGAAGAAGGAAGGAGTCGATGGTGACAATATCACATTCTATAATGCGGGCGGTGCCTTGGGCCTTCATCAGCCCAATGGCCACTTCGAGGGTAAGGACATCATGGTTGACCGCCTGAAGCAGTACAACCTGATACCTGTCACCCGTCTGGATGTGTCAACCCTCGTTGCCCAGAAAGCGGAGATTGAGAAGGTCAACCTCTTCCCTGACAAAGATAACAACTATGCCATCTTCATCAAACCCAAGGGAGAGCAGGCTATCACCATGTATCCCGCCAAGGAGGATGTTACGACGTTCTTCAAGTCACTCAAAGAGCCGAAAGGCGATGCAATACGTGGTGACTTGGGACAGAAATACTATCAGCTGTCCCACGAACACCCAGAGTTGAAGAAAGACCTTCTTACCATTGATACGGGCGATGTGGACTTATCCAGAATCTCAAATGTGAATCTCTACAAGTCCGATACGAAAGCAGGTATCTTCATGACCGCTACTATTGACGGTAAGAAACAGGAGTCAAGGGAAGTGTCAAAGGCAGACTGGAACCGTTTCTGGCTTGTGGAAGACCAGAATCAGTTCAAGACACAGCTTGCCACAAAAATCTACGATAATGTCTTGCATGAGACACGTAAAGAAGAAGCCGAGCCGGAGGTCCGACAGGCAAACGTGTTTCGCATGTAATACGGACAAGAACGGAAACTACCTTGCTCCAAGGTTCAATGAGAATATTGGAAACAATTAAATAGACATAAGATGAGCGAATATAAGGCTGAGTTTTTCGAGAAATATGCTGCGGCAGCCATTGAAGAGCAGAAACGCTACGGCATACCAGCCAGTGTCACGCTGGCGCAGATGGCCGTGGAGAGCGGTTACGGCGAGAGTAATCTTGCCAGACAGGACAACAACTACTTCGGCATCAAGGCCAGTGACAAGTGGATCAAGGCAGGAAAGCCGTGGAGTTATCACCACGATGACCACTATAATGACAAGTTCTGTACCTTTGCCAGTCCTCTTGAAAGCCTTGAATACCACTCCAAGGTGCTGATGGCAGACCGTTACAAGGCCTGTCGCCAATATGCATCTGATGACCATACCCACTGGATTGAGGGTATCAAGAAAGGCGGCTATGCCACCGATCCGAGATATGTTGCTACCATTGAGGGTGTCATCAAGAAATACGGCCTCGATAAGTATGACAGGCAGGCTATCAGCGAAGCACAGGCACAAGGCATTACCATTGGCTATATGAGAGGTCAGAAAACGCCTGCCCAGAGTACAACTATTGCCAGTCCTGTTCAGAATGGTCATTACGCCTTTCCTCTGGAGCGGGATGCCAATGCCGGAGTGATTACCATCACATCACCGTTCGGTTCCCGTACTGCGCCAAAGGCTGGTGCTTCCACCAATCACATGGGATTGGATATGCGGGCCAATTACGAGAAGGTGCTGGCTACCGAGGACAATGGCTGTGTCCTGTCTGCCAAGAATGAAGGAAAGGGCGGCAATGTCGTTAGGGTAGAGTATTCGAGGGCTGACGGCGAGAAATACCAGGTCGCCTATATGCATCTGAGCCAGTTCAATGTCAGGGAAGGTGACGTTGTGATGGCCGGTCAGCAAGTCGGCGTGTCTGGCAATACAGGAAACAGCACAGGCCCACACCTTCATTTCTCCGTCAAGAAGATAGATGGTGACGGTAACAGTACCATGATAGATCCTTCCGTCTATCTGGCCGACATTGCCGTGCGTGGCCATATCAACACACGGGTTGAGTATCAGGGTAATGACCTCTTGGCATCCTATAAGTCAGCAGTCAGAGAAGAGCAGCCAGTCCAAGGTCAGGATATGTACTTATCACAGCTGACACAATCCGATGATCCAAAGGACTGGCTTTCGTTCCTGATGAACGGCAATGAGTCGGCCATCAGCCAATCGGCAGACCCTATGGCTGCATTGATCGGTTCTGTGTTCAGCGGCCTGTTTATGCTAGCAGCCCAGTTGGATATGGATAATGAGAGCCTTGTCAAAGATGACAATGTAGCTCTTAGTACCAGAGAACAGTCGGATGTCGCTCAGGTCGTCACTCGTGAAAGAACTGGAGAAAGTCATGATTACAGTCGGATTCTCCAGTCATCCGCTGCCTATTACGAGGCAGGAATGCAGCAGGAGCAGTCAACAGACAATAATGTAGCAATCAAGTAATATTCATTAAATTAAGATTTCGTTATGATTAAATGTAAGGTAACGCTGGCAGGCGTTGTAAACAAAGCTGCCACTACACATGCAGGAAAGGATAACAAGCCTTTCGTTTCGTTTGGTGTCACCCTCCCCCTTGGTGACAAGAACGGCAATGTCCGTGAGTTTGAGGTCGGAGTATCTGCCGATCCTTCGCTGATTACTTCAGGACTTGTCAGCATCGGCAAGAGAGTTCAGGTTGTAGGAACCTTGTATTTCCGCAAACGCGATGATGTCATCTACATGAACATGTATGCTGACAGCGTAACAATAGATGTCAGCGAAGTTGACAGACTGGAGGGAGAAATGGAGTTCAAAGGTCGTACAGGTAACAAGGAAATCTACCTCCTTTCAGATAAGAGAAAGAAGCAGTTCCAGGCTTTCTCTGCCTATTCAAAGGAGGCATCCGTTGAGAATGCGACCTTCATCTGGGTTCATTTCCTGAATTTCAGTCCCGACAAGGCCTCTTGGCTGAAACCTGCCACCAGTATCTCTGTACGTGGCACCCTTGACCTGAAGCTCTATAATAACAACCTCGATCTCGGCTGCCAGGTGAAGGAAATCTCAGAATGGAAGTTCGAGGATAAAAAGTTTGAGGAGGTGACACAGCAGTAGCTATGGGATATAACAGGAAACAATACCATTGGACTGGCGAGGATGGAAAGAGTGCGGAAGACCGTGCTCTTGACACCTTCGCAGAGCTGATGATGGAGCGCATCAAGGCGATTGACAAGGACTGGCAAAAACCTTGGATAGAGAAAGGGAACTTTGTGATGCCCCGTAACCTGAGCGGCAGGGCATATAACGGTATCAACACCTTCCTGCTTCTTTTGTTCAGTGCCAAGCGAAAGTTCGATATGCCGGTATTTGTGACACACAACCAGATAGCCTACGACCTGAACAACAAGAGTAAGCTGAAGGAGGATAAGACTGAGAAACCAGCCGTTGACTTGAACCCTGCAGAGGGTGAGAATCCCGGTTTTGTTCACGTTCTGAAGGGTGAGAAGGCCTTTCCCGTGTTTCTTACCATCCCCATGATCAAGGATAAGGAAACCAACAAGCCCATCACGCTTAGCGAGTACAACGATATGACAAAGGAAGAACAGGATAAATACTATGTCCGTTCCTATACCCATGTCTATAACGTGTACAATCTCCAGCAGACTAATCTGAAGGAAGCCCGTCCGGAACTCTATGCCAAGATTGAGGCGAAGTTCAAGGAACTCGACAAGAGCGGCATTGTCCCTATGGAGGAAGGCCAGATGTTCAAGTTCGATCCCCTCGATAGGATGGTAGCAGAAAACAAGTGGATTTGTCCTGTTCGTTTCGAGGAGAACAAAGGAGCCTACTATAGTCCTGCCAAGAATGAGATTGTCTTCCCGCCAAAGAAGAATTTCATCGATGGTGAGTCCTTCTATGGAAACCTTCTTCATGAGATGACCCACTCAACGGGCAGCAAGGAACTCTTTGGCCGTCTGGAGAACAAGACCGATGACAGGAAGTTCGATTACGCCAGGGAGGAACTTGTTGCCGAGATGAGTGCTGCTGTAGTAGCCCATCAGTATGGCTTTGACAAGCATATCAAGGATGACAGTGCCGCATATCTGAAATCATGGCTGGGCAGTCTGAAACAAGACCCGTCCTTCCTGAAGACAACTCTTGATGATGTCAAACGAGCCTCCGGCTTCATTGCTGGCAAGATTGAGGAGGTACGCCTTGATGTGAGGGAAATCCAGACTGTTTCCGTCGATGTCAATGATGACGGTATTGCTGACCTCTCTATCTCCGATGCCATCCCAGACAAGAAGCAGGGCGAGGATGAGAAAGAGCCCATTCAGGAACTGGCCGCAAAGGATATACCCATGCATCGTGGCAGGTCATAATGAAGACTCGTTTTTGCACTATCAGATACTACAATTAAAAACAACGATTATGAAAAGAATTAAGAAATTTGTTTTAGCAATGGTAGCTGTCTTTGCTTTAAGTGCAGCTCCTCAGTCGGCAAGTGCCAAGGTCCATCGTGTTTTTTATGCGGTGGACCAGGACTTCTACATGCAATTCGCCTATGATGACGTGAGTGGAGTCTTTGCTATCAGGCTGATGGACTGGGATGGCGAATGCTACGGAGAATGGTATGTATAACCCCTCTATGTCATTTCCCCTGCTGCACATAACTGAATCGGTTGTGTGCAGTTTTTGTTGGCTTATATGTAATATATCTAAAATTGCCAGCGTCTCGCGACGATGGCAACTCAGGTTTATAAGATAATAATGTATGTTCTGAATGATAATAATAATAGTTACTAACAATATCCAATGGCAACAACTACCAACTGAAAGTCCTTTGCCAATGACATTAGTTCTTGTTCTTTCTCTTTTAAGAATCTATCAGATGACCTTATAACAAGCCAACTAATATCGTTCTCTATTCTCATAGATTGAATACGCTTTATCATACTGCAAAAATCCATATCAGGAGTGTCATCATAGATAATTGGCATTTTTCCCAGCATTACAAGCTCTTTTAGGGAGCATATATTAGAAAGGCTCTTCGCCATAGTTTTTTTGCTGATACTATGCGAAACTATCATCATAGGTTCCGATATTTGGAATGCCAGTTTCTTTAGGAAACGAGGGAAAAACACAGGCTCCTTGATTTTATAAACTCTCCCTGGCTTATAGTCCATTATTAGATTTGTATATTTCTTCACTTTTTTCTTTTCTCCTGTTGTAAGATTATCATCCTCAGAATCGAAATCGACCTTCCAGAAGTCAATGAATATCGAAGAAAATTCCCTATTATAAGATATATTATAAACTATTTTCTTGTTCAGGAAACGTTCCTCTAAGGTTTTTATAAACTCAACAACATCCCGCACTGCAACCTTGGGCTTCACGAAGAAATGGAAATCAATCTGAATGACGTTACTGTTTTCTATCATTTCTCTCACCCTGTAACTCTTCTGAATAGAAGCATTGAGTTGTTCCATTACAATGTTTTGCCAATTGCTTTGCTGTTCCTTAGTGATTCCGATTCTTCCATATGAATCTGACCCATCAAATGCTTCATCACCTAATATAATCCAATTCTTTACCATAAGTTATTTTACTTGCATTTTTAAACAAATTCATTCTTTATTATTGGCTCATGGAATCTCGATCTACCGATGTAATCAGATCCTCTATAGTAGTCCAGCCAACGGCATCTGTATTCTTCTTCCCGTTGAGGATTCTTTTGAAAGATTCCATTCCCCGAAAACTGTTTAGATAGATATAAGAAAACTTCTGGATCCTCAATTGCTCCGCGGTTATATTCATAATGAATCCCTGAAAGAAGCATTGATTTTGCCTTTTTAATGTCTTTTACTACTCCATACCCATGCTGATACAAATAGCCTAAATAAATATATGATTCAGGCCTTGGTTCGCCAATATTTAGTCCCTCTTCTATTTGTTTAACTTCACACTCGATAGACACATTGGCTTTTAATCCATACAACACATTCCGAAATGCCATCCACAACACTGCAGGAATGTATCCGCCATGTGCTGATTCATGGATAAGCTGGAGTCCTTTCTCCTTATCGCTGATATAGGTATTTCCTCCATACACCCACTTATTATAGTAGTATAAACCAAGAAAGTGTTTGGCTTCACGCCCACCTTTTTCAATCGCAGTCCGTAATAGCTCCAATGCTCGTTTCTTATTCTGTTTGACACCAAAGCCATTGAAGTACATTTGTGCTAAAGCATGGTAAGAGAGAGGATCATCCTGCATCTTAATAGTTTTCTTATAAAGAGACATAGCCTTCTTATAATCTTGTTTCAAGCCTCCCATGCCACGGCGATAGAATGTTGCGAGATTATGGAATGCCAAGGGATAATCACCTTTAACGGCCAACTTATAATATTTTACTGCTTCTTTGAGGTCTCTTTTGACACCCATCCCATCTTCATAATATACACCTAAATTATAACTAGCAAGAGGGTTTACTGTCAAAGACTTTTTGTAATAAGGAACGCTTTTCTTGTATTCTTTTCGCTCCATAAATATAATTCCAATATAAAAGTCTGCCGGTGGATAATTTCCTTTCGCCGCTTTCTGAAAATAATGTAAGGCCATATCTGGATCCTTGACACCTTTCCATCCTTCATAATATGCTAAGCCTAAATTATAGCATAAAGATGGATTGTGTGTAATACTCCGCTTTAGCAGAGCCTCAATACTTTTTAGTGTTTCGAAGCATTTTGTTTCTGATTCCTCTTGTTTACGCAGTTGATTATACGTCTTACAAAGAGACTTAATAAGTACTTCTTTATCCTTATTTTTCTTTGATTTCATAGTCGAATCATTATTGTTCTATTAATTATAAACTCGTTTTAGCCATTATACAATTTACGATACGCCCATGAGTTCTTCCAACGATCTATCTCGTAGGCACGTTCACACATTTGAGGGTGGCTATTAAAGACCACACGGCAATTCTGCTGAATACGATTCCACCAAGAATCGTTAACAAAACGGTGGTACTCTTTAGCCTGTTCCACAAGTTGATAGGGACTTCCCTGATATTCAGCCATTCCAGTTGTGAGTTTCAGCATAGAAGTTTGAAATGTACGTTCACCTACTACTGCAGCTGCACAGCGATCTGCTGAATATTCGCTTTTCCTGCTCCAGTATTGCAATCCCATTAGAATCGGCGCAAAAGCAGTATATGATATGAACTGAAACCAGATTCCAAGTTCTTCTATTGTCCGTAAAAGAGTGTTATAGAAGGTGTGCTTGCAGAGGATATGACCACATTCATGGGCTATAACACTTCTAACCTCGTCGATATTCAAGCGCTCAACAAGTGAATTACTGAGAGCAATGAAAGTATTTGTCTCTCCGTAGGTATAAGCATTCATCACAGGATCATTGTAGATGTAAAGTTCTGGTTCATTGATCCCAACCTTTTTTACAACACCTTTGAAAGCCGTGTATAGGTCGGGATAATTCTGTTCATTAACTTTTATCATACATCCAAGATTCTCGCCACGGAAGATTTTCTCGTAACCATATTCCATAGAAGCACGTACGAAGGCATCAAAACCCTTTATGTGTTTTAGCATCTGGATTGCTTTCGCATCTTCTGGGTGCATTATGTCTCTAGCTTTCATAGTCTCTAGATCTTTTGAGTTAATAATGCCGTCTGACGGAAGCGCATAGACGCAACCATTATCACGGCTGGTATCATCACACGATACGCTGGAGATGCGATGTCGCTTATAGTCCATCCAGCTAAAGCAGCCCAACCTATAGGCCCTGCTGCCATACCAAGATAGCGTCCAACAGTACTCATGCCCATCATTGCTATCCAACGACCAAGAAGCATCTCTGCAATACTAGATGTGATATAGTAGAGCATTTCAGCCATGAGAAAGGTGTTACGGCGAATTGCTATCATAATAACGTATGCCAACATCTGTTTATTGAGAGACTTATGAGGAATACCTGCCTTGTCTGCTAATTCTCTTAATTCTTCATCAGATAGCTTGCTGGCAGATTGTTCACAGATGGTTGTCAGCAACTCACGTTCCATTGTTTGAGTGTCATTGCTGCTACTAACATTGACCTTCATTCGCTTACATACACGGCGGACAATGGTCTCATAGCTGTCGGCTTCACCCTGACGCCAAAATGTCTTAACTGTATTGCTGCCAAACTTACGAAGCTCTTCACCTATCTGCCTTGACATAAGATTCATTTTGTCGGGATAGCAGTTGATATAAGCATCTGAGTTCGTAAGCTGCTCGCTCATTCGTAACTCACCATTTTTATTATACGTGAGTATGTCGCACAAAGTGCGTAAATCTTCATTTTTACACGTTGCAAGAAACGCGAGATCTTTGTCTTGATTCATAACTTTTTCTTCTATTTACTAATTTCAATGGCAAAGTTAGGCCTAGTGTCAGACAAAAGATGTCCGACTTGAATAATAAATTAGCAAATAGAAGAAAAAATGAACTAAAACATACTGATTATTTATAAATACTATGCAAAATGTCTACTATTTTTTTCATTTCTTCCCTGACATATAGAGGTTCCAAAACTTCAATTTTCTCACGATGCCACAACAGTTCCTGATACAAGTTGAAGCATGGAACTAATCTATACTCAAAGATGCTCCATTCCGTTGATGTCTCGACTTCTTTCTGAGATTCGTGGATAGGTAATGTCCTTATATACGAGACCTGAGAACCATAAACCTTTAGCCTTATCTTTTCTGGCTTTTGGATATCTGAATGGTTGATACCGAAGCTTCCATCAAAATATTTTTCAGGAGTAATTTCCTTAGATGGACGCATTATTTTGTCAGTTAACCTGATATTGTCCATGCGTTCAAGGGCATATACAGCAGGTTCATGCTGATGGTTTGCTGGTTCGGCAACCAGATACCAGCGACCTTCCCACGTTTTAAGGAAACAGGGAATTATCGTTTGCTCCTTAGCTGACTCTTTGGTGAAAGAGTAGTAGGAACACTCCAAACCGCGAACTTTGTCTATTGCCTCCAAGATGATATGCACATTCTCCACACCTGTTGGAGCCTCAGTTGTGATAATCTTGTCTTGGTGTTTTATAGCCAGCTCTGTTATACTCTGTATATGATAGGCAGACAATAGGTAGTCATAGAGGGAGTTGTCTTCTCCATAAAGGGGTTCATCACGAAACAGTTCATACTTCTTAGTCCTGTTGTTGAACTCTATATAATAGGGAAAGTTGATAGCGATAAAGTCCTTGTATCGGGCAAACGTACGAGGCTCTATGTTTTTGTCATACAATGGAGAATTTCTGAACGCTTGGTTAATCTCGTTCAGGGTCATCGATCCTCTGCGTCTGAGCAGGTCAATGACATATAAGCATTTCTTTAGTTGCGACATATTATCTATAAATATAGAACAGATTCAAGTCAGATTCTTAACTATCATTCAACGAATCTTCACCGTTTGGATTCAATTTCTTTTCCAACAGCTCAACTCTTTCCAAAATAGAATCTATTTGTTTTCCTTGTTTTACAAGAACTTTATCATGTCTTACAAGTCCCTCTTTTTGCTTGTCTAATCTAGAAGAAATATCCTCATTCCGCTTCAGTTGAATGAGTAGTTTGTTAAATTCTTGCCTTTCTATGTTGTTTAGTTTGGATTCGGGGTCTTTCAGTTTCTGTTCAATCTCAGAAATCACTGTTCTGGTTGCAATCGTACTCATTAAGCCCAACTCCAAGATTTTTTTTGAAATCATGGCTAAACGTTGCATATAAATGAGCTGCACCGTTAGTGCTGTCACTTGCGTTTCGCCTGATTTTGCAAGTTTGGCGACAGCCAATTGTAATCCCTCAATGGCTTCCTTATTTCCTTTAAATATACCGACCTTTATCTGTTTTGCTTCTTCACTTTCTTTTAGAGCGTCCTTCGCATCATCTAATGCAATCAATAATTGATTTTGAACAGTTTTAATGTCACTACCGCATTCGTTGATTCCATTTTTAAGGATAAGTGACATTTCGTTCTTGTATTCATCTAATTGATTGGTCAAGGTAGTAAATTCATTTGTCACTTCTTGCTCTTGACGAATTACCTCAGTCTTGTCATTTGAGAGTATTATTTCACGCTTTTCTATGAAATATTCATAGAGCTTAGACAGAGGATATTCATTGTAGAGATACTGCAAATCTGCCAACTCGTCCTCTGTGATATTAGACCCGTTGAGCTTATTTACTTCTTTTAAAAAAAACTCAATATCTACATGACGGTCTAATAATGACAGCCAGTCGGTAGAAACATCACAAATGCCAAAATAATTGGAGGCTATTTTGATAAATTCATCTTGAGACATACTAATCAACTATTCTTTATCCTCATGTAAATTATGTAAATTGTAGCAGGGAATGTAACATCATAGGCGGCACCCTGTATCGACATCGGATTCATGTAGTGAAGAGCTTTGTTTGCGACACCTAACGGAGTCCTTGCAGACGGGCTGTTAACCTGCTTATAAATCTCCTTAAGCCACCCGGTGTAATCCTTTGCTTTTGTATTCACCATCTTATCTAATTCACTGGTAATAAAACCCATTGTAATTATAAGATTAGATTTTGCTAAACAAAAGTCCATTATACAATCCATTTTTGTTTCCAGAGATACATCGATAGGCAGATCCTTACACCATTTAGAATACAATTCATCAACTATTTCATGGTTAGAAATCAGACACCGTTCCATAAGATATGTAATCAAATTCTTTTCTAACATTGCAATAGGCATACTTTCATGCTGATATATGTAAAGTCTGTCACAGATGTCTCTTAATATCTCACTATATGGAACGCCGCCGTCACGCAGCTTGTTTTTTATAGTAGCCCCTCCGCATCGCTGAAACTCGTCAATGATTACATCCACTGCATTTTGCAAAGAATCTCTTTTGTCATTGTCGATGTATGCCTGAGTTTTACTTAGTTCTTCTGCAAGCCTTGCCTTCCTGTGGATTCCTACATTTCCAACACCATAAATCAGACAATCAGCCAACTTCTTCAAGTCCTTGTTATTACATCTTTTTAGAAATTCTAATTCTTTTATTTCTTCTTTCATACCACTATTTTTTAATACATTATTAATTCACTTATTTCATCAGTATCTTCTTGACCTATAACATTACCTATATTGGCAACGATATTATCCTTGGATTTTGAAATACTGATTATATTATCGTAAGCGGATCTGAGTAAATCCGATGCCATAACCTCGATTTCGCTTATAGCCTCACCTGCATTTCTCGCTTCATACCAACACTCAGCTTTTCTATATGATAACTGTGCATTGAATAATAATAATTGCTCATTCATTAATGCAATATGCTCATTCCTAGCTCTCACACGTTTGATGCCCATTCTTATATCATCTGTTACAGCAATAATGAACCTCCCTTCCCCTACAATATTGATGTTTATGATAAAATCATACCAGAACTTTGGATTTTTGGGAGTTCCATTCTTTAGAGTAGAACGAATAGCTGCATCTGATAAGTCAATAACAGAGAAGCATCCCGTAGAGATCGTCATCATTCTTACAATAGTTCTATTGCCCCATGGAACGACATTAGTCCAATTAAATTGTTTCAAATCCCCATTCACTTCATATTCAGTTATCAATCTTCGGACAAAATAGAATGATCGTACAAGACATTCATTAATGATAATGGGTATTGATTGTTTCCCAAGGTATTCAACGAATGCCATTTCTGCTCTCATATCAATTTTACTTTTTGAGTACAAATCATTCACCAACTTTGGCAATTCTGTATCTTTTACTCCAGGGAGAATAGATATTTCTTTAAGCAAAGAAAGAAAAACTCCAGGTATTCCCATACCGCCTCCAGCTGTTTGTTTGGAGCCTCCTAAATCGCTAATTTCATGCGAAAACCAATTGCCTGCTACAGTCAATAATTCTATAACAGCAGGAGCTAAGGCCAACTTTTGCAGTAAATTACAGATGGGCTTTGGAAGTTCTTTATCTACTTTCTTATAATTCCCAGACTTAGCAACGTTTACCATCCAAGTTAGGATGCCAGACACGAGAATTGGCATCCATGTTTTTGCCAATGACGCATAAGAAGTATCAACTGCAACAAAATTAATTTCTCCATTTTTATTGGCGAAAACAGAACATCGGAAAAACTTCACAACAATTGCAGACAAAAGTCCCAAAGGTGTTGGGTGATGTGCTATATCCTCCAAATGATGTAGTCTGGGGCTGCTTACCCCTGCTGCTTTCCAAACATTATCTTGGTCAACCGTGTATTTTCCTTCTAAATGCTCAACGGCTCCTTTTAATCCTCTTCCTGTATCTTCATACCCTGTGCATTTAGCATAAAACTCAATAAACTTATTAATATGTTTATGGCTATCTGCCTTTAACTCAGCATAATTGAATTCCCCAACCCAAATGGCATCAAGAAGTCCTGCTAAAATACCGCAACCAATGGCGATAGTATAGTCCCATTTGTCAGCTTGATTTGTCAACCTATCTATCTCAGTTTCCAAATCATTTAATTTCTTCTGATTAGCTTCAACCTTCTTTATTATGTCAGTTTCAGCTAACATGGAGGATCTATTTGAATTATTAACAAAAATATTTGCATAAGCAGGTACAACCTGAAACACAATTGTATCAACCTTTTTTGGTTGCTTGTATTGTGGTGTTTGTACTTGAATATCTACAATTTTCTCTGTCATAATTCAACGCTAAACTAATCTAATGGGTAATGAGATCTTGCAAAAGTAGTTTGGGAGTCGGACAAAAACTGTCCGTCCCAATCTTTTTTTTATGAGAGTTATTCCTTTTGTTTTGAACATCAAGCTACAACTCTTCATGCTAGCAATGCCCAAACCAGCGGATTGGTTTTAAATTATTTATAGTATATATACGAACAGTGTGGGCTTCATACATCGCTTCATTTCATTTCTCCAGACCTTCTCATTACCTCTTTGGGTCAGAACAAAAACAATGCGAACACCTACGCCTATATGATAACGAGACACGAATATTATATAAATAACGACGTGACTAAGCACTATCATATCAAATGAAGTATTCACCTTTGCCTTTTGACCAAAAGATTCTGTCTTACGATCAGACTCTATCCAAGTTCGCGAAGTTTGGAGGTGGTCAAATCTACATTCGTAAACACCAATCGTATATATAGCAATCTTCACTTCCCTTACAACGGGAGCTTTCGGTTTTGCGGTGTAAAGGTACGAAAAAAAACTCACATACGATTCACCTTTAGCCAAAAATATGCAAATTGAAGCTCTTTTTACCCTATAACATATAAAAACGGGCGAAAAAATGCATCGTGGCAGGTTTTAATGTAAGTCTAAAAAAAGATTGCCAGCATCTCACGACGGTGGCAACCAAATACAATATGCATGATAACAAAAATATTTATTCTCGTTGTTCGTTAACAAATAAGTATTGAAGAATTACTATTTTTCGTTCTTATTGATATAGACACACCCGCTTGCATTTTCTCCATAAATATATTTGATAATCTCCAACTCCTTTTCTTTCTTAACATTGAGAACCTTTCCATTGGAAAGAGTTATTTCCACTTCATTTTTATTCTCTTTCTCTGAAGATAGCCATCTTATCAATGCAACATCCTCCACTCGGAACGTTTCACCGTCGATGTTCAGATAACCGCTTCTTAGCGCATGGCTAAGTCTGCTTACAATATTCTCTAATCTAGCATTTCGATTTTGAATGTAGATTTTTTCCTCGCTTCTATCAGTACACCATTTCCACAAATTCTTAATAGTCTTAAAATCACATGCTATTGTTTCGTTATCTGAGGCTATCATGTACATTTCCCCAATGAGGTTCATCACCTCCTCATCCCTCCCCAATAAGAATTCCAGGCGTTGTCTGATATATGCATCTGCATCTTTTTCCAATTCAAAAAAGCGGTTTTCTTTGCATGAGTTGAAAAAATCATGTTCGCCATTGTTGCAATAATGGGTGACTTTACCGCTATCCTTATTATAAAGTACATCTACCTGGTATTTGTTCAGGTCGAAAGTCACCATCCACATCTTCTTTATATCCTTCATAACACATTTCTATTTTGTTTCGACTATTTTGAACCCTTCGAATGCAGGATGTTTCTTAAAGATACTGCTTCCACCCTTGGGGACATAGATGGAACATCTGTTTCTGTCAATGCCATCCATACTGTTTTTGTCAATCCCTTTAATATTCAGATTCTTAAAGATGATTTTCTCCAGATGGTTGCAACCAAGGAAACAAAATGGCTCTATCTCTTCAAGTGCATCCGATAACAATATCTTCTTCATACTGGAGCATCCACAAAAGGCCTGACTGCCTATAGCTTCTACGCAAGGAGGAATGACAATCTCTTCAAGTGACTCACAGCCGCAGAATGCCTCATATTGAATGGATATCAGTGATTGCGGCAGTTGAATCTTTTGAAGCGACCGACAACCATAGAATAATTGGTCTTCTATTGTTTTCAGACTCTTCGGCAGACTTACTGTTTTAAGGAAAATACAGTCTTTAAAGGCAAATCTGCTTACAGTACTAACACTAGTTGGTACTGCGACTTTCCTGAGGCTCTTACAACCTTCAAAAGCTCCTTCACCAACTAATTCCAACTTCTTTGGCAGATTGATTTCTTTTATGGAAATACAATTATGGAAGACATAGCCTCCGATACCTTTCACTGTTTGTGGGATCTTAATATGTTGAAGAGCCTTACAATTCTCGAAAGTGTTTTCAGTCATCCAGGGAATATTTCCCTTGATTTTTACCTTCACGAGGTTAGAGCATTCACCAAAAGCATTCATCTCAATATAGTTCACAGATGAGGGAATCTCAACACTTAGAAGGTTCTCACATCCATAAAATGCCTCACCACCAATGTTCAGTGTTCCCTCTTTGACTGTGTAATCTGTAAGATGATACCTTGGAGCCACCATTTTCAAAGTATGGGTTGCATTGTCATATAAGACCCCATTTTCCGTCTGGAACACTTTGTTATCTTCATGAACGCTGAGATTTTTGATAGTATTGTTCAGGAAAAATGCGTATTCATCTATGCTCTTTACAGAACTGGGGATATGTACTTCTTCAATCTGACAACCTTCAAAAGCACTGGTTTCTATGGTCAGAAGCGTTTCTGGGAAATCCACATAATTTAGTCTTTTACAGCCCATGAATGCGGAATCTTCTATACTTATAATGTTTGTATGCTTCAAAGACAGAGAACATAAGGCCGTACAATTTGCGAAAGTTTCAAACTCTATGCTTCTGATATTCTTATTGAGCGAGATCATGCTAAGAGACTTGCAGTCACTAAACGCACAAGATTCTATTCTCAGTACACTTTCAGGCAGAAGTAATCGTTCAAGATCCTCACATCCTTTGAAGGCGCTTTCTCCTATCAGGAGTAGAGATTCTGGGAAAGCAACATTTCGTATGTCCTTACAGCCGTCAAAGGCATGAGGTGCTATTATCTTTACGCCGTCTCTTATCTTGAATGCGGTTTCTTTATAGTTTGAAGGAACCCGATATAAGATATCACCCGAAAGGCTGTATAATACACCTGAGTCGTCTATGAAGTGTTCGTTGTCCTCATCCACATTGAATGTCTTCAGAGAATTACAACCTACGAATGCTCTGGAATCTATATGATCCAGTTCTCTTCCAATCGTTACAGACTCTATATTCTTACAGCCAAAGAAAGCATCATACTCAATCACTTCCAGGGTTGACGGTAATTTGGCATCACGGAAGCTAATGCAATTCTCAAACGCACGTCGTTCAATTCTTAATAACCCTTTTGGAAGTTCTACACGGATTAGATTTTCACAATCTGCAAAAACCCCAGTTTTGAGTGAATCCAAATGATTGTGAAAGCAAATTTTTTTTATGGACGATTCTTGGAAAGCACCCTCACCAACATCAGTTACACTATTAGGAACATGTATATCTTCAATCGTGCTGCAGCCCCTGAAAGCCCACGCGTCAATTTGCTTGATACAGTCAGGGAGGTCACCCATCATACACCGTTTAGTGGCTTTGACGACTCTGGTCATGTCTTTACTATATAAGATGCCACCAATGACGACAAAGGACTTGTTATCGGGATGAACTTGGATATACTTGATTTCATTTAGCGGATATACTGCACCTTCCTCTATTGTCGTGACAGTACTCGGTATAATCAGCATTTCAATATCCTTGCCATAAACAAAAGCATTTTTCTTTATATGGATAATGCCTTCCGGGATAATGACAACGCCATCAATGGTGTTAGACCCGATCAGTTCTGTGCTATTATTAGCAGTCACTAAGAGGTTATACCCGTCTCGTCGAGCCTTGCTGACCTCACCAAATGCCAATTCTTCACCTGCCGGTTTTTCTACAACATGGAGCTTTCGTCTCGCGACGTCTGCTCCATGATCTAAACTCGTTTTCTTCTGGTCATTATTTGGCAACATTTTATTAATCTTATCACACATACCCATTTTCGAAAGCTTCATTAAACATCTGTTGTCTCATATTCACAAACTGCTCTGCGCTATCCTCGTCTTGTCCGAGATCCCTGTCTGAACAATAGTTAGCAAACTCCTCAGACAATTCCTTTGACTGATGTGTAACGAAGGTCAGAACGGTTATCTTACCTGCATCAAGAAGTTCAATCAGTTCCTCTTCACTCCTGAATCCTGAAATTTCCATAGCTCAATATGTATTCTCCTTAATATGTATTACCTTCAATACGTCAATACGTATTTACATCTTCAATGATTCCTGTGCAGACTCCCTGTTGCGCTTTCTGGCCAGTTCCATCTGCTCCCGAATCTCGTCCGTATATTCCGCTTCAGGGACATAATGGCCAGACTTGCCATCCTCGCTGGCAATCCATACACCATAGAGTCCGAAGTTATACTTGTCCTTGAAATCCTTCGCCTGGCCAAGCCATTCATTCAAGTCGCCGACAGCGAATCTGATGCCCAGGTCTCTGCGAAGGTCAATGCCGAAGGTAAGCATCTGCACTTCATCATTTGCCTCTTCATCCATCCATTCAACGGTCTGCGGCTCTCCCTGCTGGATGTTCTTGATTGATTCATAGTCAAGACCAAGCATATCTGAAAGGACTCTGATATTTTCACCGACAGCAGAGGTTGGTACGCTCAGAACCTGATTACTGTCCTCGTCGAATTGGATGAAGTACTTTCCAGTGTTCTCGTTGTTTCTCAGGTCTTTCGGACGCTGGCCGATAATCGTCTTTCCCTGCTTCAGCAGTTCCTGCTGTTCAGGAGAATAGAGACCGATGCTTGAAGACTCGATCTTCGGCTTCATAACCACCTTGACACCATTATTGGTCGTTGTCAGTGAAATACGCGAGAGGTACTGCCATTCTCCCATGTCTGTCTTCATCGTAATAGGAAGAAGAGGTGTGTACTCACCATGAAGGAGTTTGGTCATCACACTCTGCGGAAGGTCGTCAATCATTTCATGAGTGAGACCATGCTTTTCTAAAATCTCGTAGGGAATATCCCTTTCTGTTAAATTCTCTCTATACATAATTATTAATTTTAGAATGATTCTTTGAGGGCGCAAAATTACACTATTTCAAAATATTCAATCACTTTTTGCAGTAAAAAATGAAGTATTTAACAAATTGATAAATCGGATATGTTAAAATATAGAATTATTTGAATTTTGTGTTGTCTGTCTCAAAATTTAAGCGTACTTTTGCACCCCGAAAATAGGATAATAAAGTTAAGGTAAAAAGATTCATGTTTCAGTGTAACCGTCTGTTCCTAGTCATTTCATTGATTGTGCAGACACTATGTTGTCAAGGGCAAAAAGATAGGGATTACTGGATAGAGCGCTATCTCAGTGTTTCCTACCCCTTGCAACATATTAAAGTAACATCCCATTACGGAAACAGGAAAGATCCTTTCACGGGTAAGACGGCCTTTCACAGCGGTCTTGACCTGAAAGCCAGGAATGAAGAAGTCCTTTCCATGCTTGACGGTTATGTCGAGCTGATTGGTGAGGATGGCCGTTCCGGTCGTTATGTTGTTCTTAGGCATGGGGATTATCAGGTCAGCTATTGCCACCTCTCCAAGGTGACGGCCTATGAAGGTGAGGAGATTCTTGCCGGTGATGCCGTCGGCATTACAGGAAATACAGGCAGATCGACAGGTGAACATTTGCATATTACTTTAAGGTATAAAGGTGAACGTCAGAATCCCTATCTTCTCCTGACACAAATCCAGAAAGTCCGGAAGGAATGCGCTGATGCACTCAGACAGGACGGACTGACAGACTCCTCACAGGTGGCATTCATCGAGACCTATGCACCTGCAGCCATAGAGCAGCAGCGCAAGTACGGTATTCCTGCCAGTGTCACGCTGGCGCAGATGGCCTTGGAAAGCCGTTGGGGAACCAGCAGGCTTGCCATGCTCGACAACAATTACTTCGGCATCAAGGCCAGCACCCGATGGCTCTCTGATGGCAGACCATATAACACCTATGATGATGACAAAAAGAATGAGAAGTTCTGCGTGTTCTCCGATGCTCTGGAGAGTATGGAATACCATTCGGCAGTCCTCATGGGAGAGCGTTACAGACGCTGTAGGGCTTTTGCACCTGATGACTGGCAGAACTGGCTTGTCGGCATCAAGGAAGCAGGCTATGCAACCAGCAATGCCTATGTGAAGGAATGTTCAAAGATCATCGTGTCCCACCGGCTGCAACGATATGATGCTGTAGCCATGACAGATTAACACAAACAACATCATTCGTCATTACAGAAGATAATTGGTTTAATTTTTCATTATAAATTTGCAGAAGAAAGATGGGGCTTCGTAATGAGGCTCCATCTTTCACTTTATTGGAATAAGTTCCCGATACTTTTGTCCCGCTCTCGTAGTCTTTCGACATCAAAGCAGTCTATCAGGCTCTGAATCTCGCCGACGGAAGAGAAAGCGAACTCCCCTCCGCTGCACCGTTCCACCTCTACACTGGTCCCGATGGCCATGCTACCACCTTTGACGGTGTACTCTAGCTTACTGGTGCTCCAAGTGACACGGCTCTTGCCATTGGCATCCACAGAGAAGTACGGAATCAGGAACTCCCACTGTTTGTTCATGTCAAACGTGCTTCTTGGTGGTCTGTTCCCTACATAGAAGATGCACCAGATACCGCCTTTGGACTTCAGCTCTACCGGCATCTTCTTGGAATAGCCAGTGACGTGGTTAGTCTTGGCAATACTGTCCCATTCGGCGTATTTGTCCCTTACCTTCTTCAGAAACTCCAGAAACCTTGGAGTCTCGTCTGCATCGAATGACAGCCTGACCTTGGCGTTAGGAGTCTTTGTATATGGGAAGATGGTACAGCCCGTATAACGGACAAAGCGGCCATTCTCAAACTTCGCCGACACACTACAGGAGAAAGTGCTGTCAGCCCTTGAACTGAGTGCCGACATGTAGAATCCGTTCTGCCTTGCAGAAACTGATGATGACCATAGGATGGTAAGTGCTATAAGAATTTTCTTCATTTTCATACTATTGTGTTTTTAAATCCATTGCAAAAGTACACATTATTTCCCAAATATGGAAATGATTCACAAAAATAATTCCAAATATTCAATAATTTCTACCATACCTACCGTTTAAAGAACTGCTGGAGGTCTTTCACCATCTGATTGACATCCTCTGTCACCTGGTTAAAGTTGGCATAAAGGATGCGCTCCCGTTCGTCTCTGGACTTAAAGTTGTAGAACTTCGGCAGCTCCTGGTACTCCGATTCCTCCTGCTTGATCTTATCCATGTCAAAGTCCGTCTTGCAGAAGAACTTAGAGGTCTTGAACTCCTCCGCTTTCTGGATGTTCATCGAGTCACCACGTCCTACAGCCGTTTCCACGAAATCCCTTGCCGACTGTCCGCATATCCAGCCAGTAGGCAGGTCTGATATCTTAGAGGCAGGCACGAGGTTATCCATGTTCTCATTCAGGTTGATGGAAGTACGGTCACGGTCGATGGTGACACCCTTCTTCATCTGTACCACCTTTCCGAATATGTCGTTTGACAGCCATTCCAGCGTTTCCTTGGAACGTGCAGAGCCACTGACGACGTTACCAACCGTCGTGATAATCTTCTGCATACCCACCTTGCCGTAGTCAGCTTCCAGCTGTGGCAGCTCCTGAAAACCCAGTGTCACGGCCACCTTGTTTGAACGAGCCGTACCTATCAGACGGTCTATCTTATGGAAGTACAGTGTGGGCAGCTCATCGACGATGATTGATACCGGCACGTTATGGCCATGTCCGCTGTTGACACGGGTGACGAGACGATTCAGGATAAGGGCGTTCAGAGCACCGATGATACTCTCCATTTCCGGGTCATTGGCGATAAGCAGATAGCTCGGATGGGCTGGGTCTGACACCTTCAGGTCAAAGTCATCACCGTCGCGGTGGAATATCCAGTAAGATTCCTTGGTGGCCAGACGAGACGTATTTACTCGAAGCGTACCAATCATACCTTCCAGCTGTTCCATAGCGCGGTTCTTCAAGGCTGTAGCGAACGGGCCAAGCAGAGGAGCCACCTCTCGGTCTGTTTCCAGCACCTGAAAGATCAGTTTATAGTCCAGGTTCAGGAATGAGAGGATATGCGGCATATCCGAGTATTTGCCCAGCCAGTAGGCAGGTTCTACACGGTGTTCCTTGGTAGCATCGGTAAACACACGGCCAGTAGGTTTCATCTGTGTGGTCTCAGGATCCTGAATCCTTTCCGCATAAAGCTGTTTGCCGTTCTCATCATACGGCTGCTTCTCATAGTTCACGAAGAAGTAGATACAGGCAGCGAGGAAGTTCACGGCAGAAGTCTGGAAGAACTGGTCAGAACCGCCACCACCTTCCTTTTTGCCTTTCTGCAGGGACTCAATCAGGGTCTCAGCCGTTTCCTGTGCTGCTGCCAGATTGTTGATGTACTTCTGCTGGATAGGATTCACGCGACGCGAATACTCCACGTTCACAAAGTTGATGATGTTGAACGAACAATTCTCAGGAATCCTGTTCAGTGCCTTGTTCTTTTTGTAGTGGTAGTAGAGCTTGGTGGCCAGTGCCGGGAACTTATAGTCATAGACCACCATAGCAAAGCCCTTTGCCGAATGCTGTTTGATGAACGGCTCGATGATGGAGAATGTCTTACCTGAACCAGGTGTACCGACAACCCATGTGCCACGGAAGGGATTGATGATGTTCACCCAGCCCTTACGGAACTTCCCCTTATAGTAATATCTCATGGGGATGTTCACCGAATACTTGTTCTGCTGAAGCTCTTCATTCTGCTCAAATGATTCGTTCTCCAGATTGAAGCGGTCATCGAGAAGCCCTGTCTTCAGATGCTTCGATGCGTTGTCAAGAGCCGTATGTATGAACAGCGTACCGAATACGGATGCCAACATATATACCCAGATGTTGGCACGGACGGCATACAGACGGATCGACATATCCCAGCCGTATATCAGGACAGAGAAAATCAGCAGTACCAGTCCAGTCACCAAGGGGATGAATATCATCTTCTGCGCGTCGAACTCAATCTTCTTCTTATTACGAGTGCCGATGCAGGTGATGATGACCATTACCAGCGTGACCAGTTTACTGTATATCAGGTTCCCGTGCTTGTAGATAGCGAACTGAGAAAGCCTGTCGTGGAAATCAAGGCAGAGTGTTCCCAGTGATGCCAGCGTCTGGTAAGGCATGGCATAGACGAAGAACTCTATCAGCAGCGTAACATAAATCAGTGTACGGAATATCTTGTACACATTCTGTAATTCTTTGGTTTCTTCCATTTTGTCGTTATTTGTGTTTTGTATTCTTGGCGTTCTTGGCACTGCTCATCCAGTCCTGATGGCATCGGATGGCCACGTCCTTCTTGGATGTTGGTGTGTAGTGCCGACCTGTTATCTCACGCCACAGGTCGTTGATGGAGGTATAGCGGATGTACTTACAGAGAATCTTGATCTCTTTATCCAGTTGTCTCAGTTTGGGCCTGATGGCACCCAGTATCTTCATCCGTTGTGCCTCGGTAGCTTTTCCCTTGGTACTCATCAGGAACTGACGGATATCCATTGCAACGTCCACACCAGACTTCATCACCTTCATATAGATGTTGTTCTTCCTTGTGGAAAGGGCGACGGCAAAGGCATTCTCAGGATGGTTTTCGATCTCCCTGCCCAGCCACTGGAGCGTGTTGGCCAGACTATTGACATCATAGTAGATGCCGTAAATCTCAGCAGCATAGGTCAGCAGGTTATTGAATGTGCTGACATAATCATTGAACTCCTTCTGAAAGTCCGTCACGGCATCCACCTCCTGACGTACCCACAGATGGCCAGTTGACTGTAGCATCTGCACCTTATATTGGGCGTTCAGTGCTTTCTTCTCCAGTTCCGATGCCACATCGATGGCAGCAGCTCTGGCAGGATCGATGAGTGCCAGGACTTCCGTAGGACGGAATACTGATGCCAAGAATAGAATGAGGATTGCTATCTTTCTCATAAGCCTATCTTCTGATTTCCATTGATACCTTGGCAGCCCTTCTCCATCTGTCAAGAGCCTGTCCTGCCACTTCTCCTAATCCCCGTCTGGTCAGCCCAGCCGTAGCGTTGTTCCATACATCCGTAAGGTTATAGTAGGAGATGCTGATGATGAGAGACCTGAGCTTTCGGTTCAGGTAAGCCAGCTCATCGTTGGCAGTCCAGAGCATCTGTGTGCGCTCTGCACCGTTGAGCATGTTCTTCGTGCCACCCTGTGCGATGGTCTTGTTGAGAAGGTTATACACCTTCAGGAACTCAGATGCCGTTTCCAGATACAGGTTGTTCATCGAGAATGTGGCAAAAGCCCCTTCAGGGTTACGTCCGATAGCTTTCCTGATTTCCCAAAGATACCTCAGTGTCCTGACACCCTCAGAGTAGATGGCCATAGAAGCCTTCAGTGAAGTGCCATAGCCCTGTGCTGTCTTCAGGTACGAGTTATATTTGCTCTCCCAGTTCTTCATCATCGTGTATTCTGCACCGATGGCGTTCTGGAGTACTGCCATCTCAGCCTGATTGCGTGTCTGTCCCTTTTCACCCTTCTGGATGACGGCATATCCTTCAGCGATGGCAGCGATACATAGAGGGTTAGTTTCCACTATACCCGCAAAGGCAGAAGCGGCACATGCGGAAAGAACCGCACATGCCATCATACGTCTGACTCTGTTAGAAACGATTTGTAATCTCATAAATTCCTCTTCTTTTCTTGTTGTATTCGACTCTGATCCTAATATGCTCAATGATTCTCGAATTTCCTCTGATGCCTCTGAGTGTCAGCTTCGGCAGGGAGCGGTCACCAGAGAGCAATGTGACATTCTTCAGTCCTGTTATCTGCTGCATCGGGCTACGGTTCTCCTGATAGTCCACAACCCTGTATAGTTCCATATAGTCTGAGGAATGGAACAGAACGCCATGCTTAAACACCAGCTGTTCCCCTGTAACGATATACTCGATACGCCAGAAATCAAGGGCCTGATATGTCAGATAGGCCAGCAAAGCAGTGGCGGCATAAAGAAGGAACTCCCTATACGGCAGCGTCTTATCCCCGGCAAACAGGAAACCGCCACAACAGATGACCAGCCAAGGCAATTGGTCTATGACATATTGGATCCAGTGCGGTTTCAGTCTGAAAGTCGTGAAGGAAGTCTGTGATTCTATTTTATCCATACGCTATCTCCCCATGCCTAATGACTCCTGCGGTGCTGGCTGTCTGCCTGCCGACTCACTCTCGAACTGTGCGGCGGCGATGGTGGCAGCATCAATCACTCCTGGTTTATGAAAGACGGCATTTGCCTCATACCTGTCAACGTAAACCTCTGGTGCCGGGCGAGGCCTGGCGATGGCCGTAGCAACACCAGTGCCGACTGTCAAGGCCGCAAGTATGGCAGCACCGACATTCACGCCATTGCCGTTACCCTTCATCTCGACCTCCGGGAACACCTTTGAGAACAGCTTCATGCGATGGTAGTCATCAACGGCCATGAACTTATCATACTGTTTCTGGGTAATCTCATGGCTCACGCGCTGTCCGTCGATGATGGCAGTCATGCGGTACTTACCTGTGCTCTGGAGGTCAGGCTCTACGGTGATGGCACCGACGGACACCTCACGTCCATGTGTCTCTTCACGATACCAGCCCTTTGTGTCCTTCAGGCGGTTCAGCTCCCTGCCGTCCACGACACCAACCTTATGCTCTGCGTCCAGTGTACCCGACAGGTCATCATTACGTCTCTGCATCCGCTGCTGTTCAGGGAATACCTCTTTTGGCCTCTGGATATGTAGGATCTCCGCTTCTGCCTCCGGCTTCAGTCTGATGTCCACCAGATTCCTGCTGTTGAGCATATCCATCGTTACCTTTCCTGCGAAGTCAGCCGCAATGACCTTGTTGATGATGTCCAGACGCGCATCCATCGACACACCATCCTTACTATTGACCTTGTTATTTGTCAGCTTGGCATATTCCTCATCCGTCAGATGATAGCGGATGTCCTTGGGGACCTCTGAGGATTGGATGGTCAGCGTCTTTTCCTTCTCATCGATGACGATGCCATGAGAGCGAAGCACCTCCTGAAGAGCCTTGTTGTTGAAATAGACAGGTGAGGTGATACTCTCCTTGTAGGGTATCGCCTGACCGTTGACACGCTCGACGGGTTTCACATCAAGGTTTCCGAGGTTGGCCAGCACATCAGCCTGCATCTTGCTTTGCTGTCCTTTGAAGTAGAAGCCATAGCCACCAGACTGTAGCTCACCTGGTTTCATGACACCTCCCAGACGCTCAGGCACCATGAGCGGTGCGGCGGGATAAACTATTCCGTCAATCCTTCTGAGCGGATAGCCCATCGGTGCAGGCCTTGCACCTCTGACCAGTGGCGGTGTAGCCAGTGACGGCCTTCCCGTTGGTTGGAAATCCGCCCGATAGCCGTTCAGTCCCATGTTCACATGACTGCCCACGTTCTTGGCATGGACGTAGTTGTTAGGAACATAGAAATCATTCCTGACGATTGATACGAACGTATTATATGCTTTCTTGTCTGACGCATGGGAACCACCGTTCATCATCTTCAGTGCGTCGGCCTTACTGACGATGTAGGTCATCTGCGGTGAGTCGTGGCTCATCACCAGCAGTTGATAACTGTCACCGACTTCCCTAAGATGAGCCTCCATGCCGTTCTTTTTCAGAGTCTCGTCCAGATTCCTTGCAATATCCCCTGTGGGATTATACTCTTTTCTGATTGTAGACATAATGAAAACTTCTTTGGTGTTAAACGATGAAGGAACTTGCATGCGCGAGGCAATACAAGTTCCAGTTAAAATTATGGCAAATTGTGGTATAGCATGACCCTTGTGTATCGGTTGATCTCCTCCGGCTTGAACCTGCTGATGCCACCGAGGCCTTCCAGAACCATCTGTTCTTTCGGTACGCCTCTCTTCTCCAGCTGTGCCGCTATGTAAGCCGCTCTTGCCTCCGAGAGTTTCTTGTTTCTCTCTTCCGTTCCCGTAGCCTTGTCTGCCGCTCCGACAATACGGACATAGAGATTGTGCTTCTTGGCCACCTTCGCTATCTCTGCGATGTTCAGATGCTGCGCCTTACTTGTCAGCTCAGCGGTATTCAGTTTGAAGAAGAAGTTCACTGGCACACCGATATACTCATTCTGTGTGGAGTCCGTCGGATTCGGCTGTGCTGGCTGACTGTCAGTCAATGCCAGGGTGCTTCCTTTCATCCTCGCCCTTAGTGCGTTCAGTCCGCTGTAGTTGTTCTTCGGATAGGTGCTTCGATTTTCCAAAGAATCAATGTCAGCTTCCAACAGTCCTTTGATCTTCAGGATTTTCTTCATCTCGTTCATGGCTGCCTTATCCTTGGCCAGCTTATGCTCCAATACCTCGTTCTGATCCTTTAACTGATACACATACCCCTGAAGCCAGTCGTTCTGATAGACATACGGCATCGGATCGATGATACGTTTCCATCCGGGTTTGCCGATGATGACTGTCAGGCCGAGAGAGCCACGAAGCAGATGGTCGCCGAGTCTGCGGCTGTCACCTACACCGTCGAAATCCTGAAATGTTGTCGTGGCCCCAATCTCACCGGACAATAACAGTCGGTGTGTCATACGATACTGGCAGATGAAGCCGTAAGAGAGCGTACAGGGATTCTTCCGGGCATAAGAGTTGTTGATGATACCGACACCCGCAAAAGGTATCAGTCCCCATCTTCCCAGCCCGTCCTTGTCATACTTATAGCCGTTGAGCACGTTATACATCAGGTCAACGTGAAGATTCTGGTACGACCTTGACGTAAGGCTATAATCCTTGAACTTGAAGCCGTCGAATGCCAGCCTTGCCCCGAAATGAGGCGTGAACCACTTGCCAAGTCCGATGGTCAGCAACGGCTTTGTCCTTCCGAAGAAGTCACTGCATCCGAGAGGCTTTCCCATGAATGCCGCTTCACCACCTTGAACGGACAGGAACCAGTTCGACCAGAAAGACAGTCCACCGACTGCATCATCCAGATAGGTGGGAGTCAGCGGCTCTGACGAATGAAACCGACAGGATGAGATGCTGATGCTGTCATCCTGAAACACTTTTGCCTCTGCGTACATGCTTCCTGCGAGAAGCAGAGAGGCTGCAAAATACAATCTTATACTTTTCATTTCTAACTTTAATTTTTGATTATCCTGGAAAATGCTGCAAAGGAACATCGAAAAAACGACTCATGCAGGATTTTGCAGAAAACCTTTTTGTTTTTAACACTTATCTCGACCTGCCACGACTCTTGCCCGACATGAGCCGTGCTGCCTCTGCCAGACAACGCCTTGCCCATTTGCGGTCATCCTCACCGTCCTTCTTACCCCAGTCGCTGTCAGGACTGCCGCCACCGCCATGTGTCTGAGCGAACTCCGTTGCCTGATCCACATAGCCGAGGAAGAGAGCTGCAGCAACAGTCATGATAGCCTGACCATGCTCAGCCATATCCATCAGCAGTGTACCCTCGAAGTAGTCAAGTGTGGTAGCATCCAGCTGTGACAGTCTGGAGAACTGCACCTTCGTATCGTCAATCATCATCTGGGAAAGTTGCGCCTGTACGTCACGCATCGCCCGCTCCTGTGCAAGAGGAACGACCTTGTTGATCTCTCCCTGAAGATGCTCATACTCCTCGTACAGTTCACGGTGCTGGTTGCCAAGCTCGCGAAGCTGACTGTTAGCCGTGTTCAGTTTCTCCTGCTTGTCCTCAATCTTCTTCTCGATGTTCTGGAGCTGCTGTTGGAGGATAAACAGCCGTGCTTCCTTCTCACGTGTTGTCTCTTCACCCGATGCTTTGAGTTCGGCAATCTGCCGCTCGATACTTGTCTTGTCGTTTTCGAGGTTGGAAATCATTGTTGTCAGACCCTTCACGCGCTTGTCAGCCTTTTTGATTTCCTCTTCAAGACTACGTTTCGTCTTCTGATAGACGATAATCTCACTCTGGAGAGAACTGCACTTCTGCTCCAGTTGCTCACGCTGTTCATCCAACCAACGGTAGTATTCCTCCGTTGTCCTGTGCCGTGCGCCGGAGTCAGCGATATGAGTGCCGCGTTGCAGGTCATACTTCTGAGTGATGACGGCCAGCTCATCATGCAGTTGCATGAACTTACTGCTGAGTTTCAGTTTTTGCTCACCGCCGAATATCTCCTTGAACTTAAATTCCCCCTTCTCGTTGATGGGCATGAGCGTACAGTGCGCATGAGGGTTTTTCTCGTCCAGATGAACGACGAAAGCAAGGATGTTATCCTCACCATATTTCTTGGCCAGGAAATTATACATGTCCTTCGCCCAGTTCTCGATGTCCTCCTTGCGTGTCAGATGAGAGTTATCATCCCCCAGATTCTCGTTGAGCTTCTGGTCACCGAATGCCAGGTGTCTCATCTGGTCACGAGAGCCACCGAGAATCAGGTTGACAATGGTACGGTATCTCGGCTCCTTCAGTCCCTCGTTCTTGTCCCGTATGCCACGCCTTGCCAGATTAAGCACCATCCGCTTGGGGATGCTGTGCTTCTTATCCACCTCAGAGATGACACCGCCTTTGGTCACCTCAAAGTTCAGATGCTCGCGTGAAAAATCATAGTTGCCTTGTCGCTTGGCAAACTTCAATGCCTCTTTGGTGTTTCTCCTCAGATGCTCGGCACTCTCCGCTTCGGTCATGCCTTTCTGTGTCTTGATGTCAAGTACTTGATATGCCATAATTGTATTACTTCATAAAATTTTTGAATCTGCCATCCGTGCCCGGAACCCCTGATAAACAAAGGCCAGAGCTTGCTCTTCCCAAGGCCGCCACCTCCCTAAAATGAACTTTTAGGGGAATTAGGCTTCCCAACAAGAAAAAGTGAGCAGGCAGGGCAAGCCCATTTGGGTCAGTCACGATGGCCTGACGCTTTTTCGCAGTTGACCTCTCTGCCGCTGCCATGAGCCACGCAAGGCAGCCCAGGCAGCGGTACTTCATGAGGTCTGAGTCAGCGTTCAGACGAAAAGAGATTGCCATTAATTTTTGCTTTTCTTGGCATCAACGTATAGATGCCAACCACATGAATCAGTGTGCCATCAGCACATTGTTTTACCTCAATCAGCCCTTCGTCTTGGAGCGTTTTGAGGAACGAAAAGACTGTGTTTCTGCTCCAGTTCCAGCGTTTGGCAAGGTCACTGACTTTGGCAAGAAAAGGAACGTTTGCCCCTCCGTCTCTGTCCAAATCTATCTTCTCTTTTTGCTTGCCGATGATATACTGAAACGCCTCATAACGGGAGGCCTTATTGGGCAATGACTTGCCCAGATAACGGATTAGACTGTCACTGAGATACACTAAAAAAGTTCGTGATTCCATAAGAAAATGTGAATGATAAATACAAGAATTAGTTGACTATGCAACCTTTTTCAACTGCCTTTTTTCAGTTTGAAGAGGTATCGGTTTGCGTCCTTTCGGGTCAGGCTCTGCCACCATATCCGGATACATGATCATGGCGATGAGGATGATGAGACCGACATCAGCCAGCAGCATGAACGGCGAGAAAACCAGAATGATTTCGCAGGAAGCGAAGCCACCGAAAGCCTTTCTACTTCTGTTGTAAGTAGAGTACAGACGGTCAGCGAACTTATACCCTCTGCCAAACGGAAATAACATCAGCGTCAATATCCAGCAGAGAAAGAACTGAGCCGTCGGGAACATAAAGAAGTCAGAATAATAGTGGTAGTCCGTCAGTAGGGTATAGTCTATGAACTGGATGGAAATGAGGAACACCTCAATGATAAACATGAAGTATTTCCGTGCATTGATAGAAGTCTTCATACGCTCGTGGAAGTTGTGGAAACGCTGCTTTGCAGCCCTTATCTTCCTGCCGATATAGCCATAGCCATGAGGCCTTGTAGCCAAGAATGTGATGACCGTTATTGCCAAGAATAAAAGCAATCTTATAGATACTAAGAATTTCTCCATATGATAGAATATTAGTGAAAGTCCTTGATAAGTTGAATAGGATTAACCGACTCCAGGATAACCACATCCTGCTCGTTCTGGAGCCGTTCTAGCCGCTTATGAAGCGCCTCGTACATGATCTCAGCCGAGTCATATACGTTGATGAAGAACGATTCCAGACAGCCATGCATAGAAGAATAGAGATGCACGACCGCCATGTTTCCCAGTGTCGGCTTCGTATATGCGACACACTCCATGCTGCTGTTATCCTTCGACTTGACAGCAAGCAGGACAGTCAAAGACAGCAGTTCCTGAATTTGCTGGATGACATCATCAATCATCATCTGCCGGTCCAAAGAATAGCTGATGACTGAGCATTCAACGGCCTTCTCAACAGCCTTAGACTCCTGACAGGCATTCATAAAAATGGTCAGTCTCTTACAAATCTCATTGATGTTAAAGTCCATGACGGACAGCCCAGACTGGGCATACTTTGCCTCTGTAGAGAGGTTTGGATTAATCTTGATATTTTCCATTATATAATGTTTTTAATATGAGTTTTCAGAAGATATACCGATATTTTATCGAGGAACTGCAGTTCATCATTATTGGCCTTGGATGGACACTTATCCAGCTTCATGTAGAGTTCCGGCATGTCCTGAGCAATGTCCAGCATGAGCTGCTGCTGACCGGAAGAGAGCGCAGCCATAGATATTTCATCAATGGTAAAATACGGCTGCATGAGCATCCATCGGTAGTTCCTTGCGATGACCGGATTAATCTTCAGACCGTTCATGATCTGGTCTCTGCAGATCTCTGCATTCTGTAAGATACGGCGGTTATAGCGCATGGTCATATAAGTTGCTATCTCATCGATGGAGGCAAAGGAATCCTTGCCGGTACCATAGAACGTGTTGCAGATCCTTGCTGTCTGGTCGGTCAGTTCCTGAAGCTTTTGCTGAGGAACCATAGGCAGGAACTGGAGCATGGAACGGAAGCATATATCCTCCTTCTTCAGGAAATCCCTGAATATTTCACGGCTTTCGATATGCATATAGTTAGGGTCAGACAAGATACGGTCATACTCCTGAAGAGTCTTGTCGAGATCCTTGTATGTCGCGTTGTTATCCAGCTTCGCAAAGAACCTGTCAGCCTGTTTCTGTGATTTCTCATCGATGAACTTCTTCGCTCCGTTAGCCGTGTTCGTCTTGATGAACACCACATCAGCCAGTGAACGCGGCTTCGAGAAAGCCAGTCGGAGAATCTCCGTTCTGAGAGAATCGCTGACGTTTAACACCTCGTCCTGCATCTTCTGGTTGGCTGCATAAGCCGTATCACGCATAGAGAAAGAGATGATGGAATCCTCCATCTGCTCTGTCAGGTTGATATACTCCACCAGCTCGTCTATCGATGCAGAACTCTTCGACTGGAGTACAGTCAGCTCCGACTTGCATACCGCCAGAGCACCATTCACATCCTTCACACGGACACCCTTCTTCTGGCATCCCGATAACATGGTGATGACAGCCAGAGCCATCAGACCCATGTACGTTTTCAAACAAAATTTCTTGATCATAACTGATTTTTTTGAATTAAAAAGCGGATGTGCAAGTGCCAATCACACCATACACACCCGCAACTAATGACACAGATTTATAAAACTATTACTCACTATCCTTTGACCCGCCATGAGCCTCCGACGCTGCCGGTTTCTCTGTTACGGGCCTCTCAACTATTCCTCCTTTCTCCAATGTCTTGATGATTTTCAACTTCGTTTCCTTTAACAATTTCGATAGTTCGTTAAAGAGCTCGATGTCCACACCCTTGCACTCCTCCATACCGAAAAGAACCGAAGTCTGCTTGTCGTCGAGCTTGATCTGGAAATTAAATACTGCTTTCATTTTTCTAAAATTTTAAGTGAAATCCTGAAATAAATGGTGCAAAGGAACAGCTAAAAAACGACTCATTCAGGATTTTGCAGAAAACCTTTTCAAATTTAACATTTGCCCGTTTGCATCTGGACACAACAATAGCTGTCGCCCAAGAATAAGAAGGGTGACAACCTGAGAAGACACCAGAACAGGCCCTGTTCAGCGGTCTCTGTAATGGCTATCCTTAGACCAACCCACGAGGATTGCCTTGGTGAAACGCCACAGTATATAGAGCACTATCAGTTGCATAGTCATCTTCATTTATATCGTTTACTGGCAGCCCAGGTCACCTATCAGCCGCCGTTATTACACACTTGCCTCACACTCACTTGTCGGAATGCAAGATTTATCGGATCTCCTGGAAGTTAGACTTTCTCTTTTTTGAGAACCCCACTTCGGAGAAGCTTTTTTTTCATCGGCATATCCTATCAGTTATAGACTTTTCTTTGTGCCAAGAACAAGAGAGGTAAGTTGATGAAAGGGCAAGGAATTTCGGCAGGAAGTTCATTTATTAACTTGCTCCCGAAATAGCCTGCGGTACTTGCATATTCATCAAGCCTCTCTACCTTTGCACAGGGGAAAGTCGTCAATAACTGATAGCAGTTTTGCCGTCTGAAAGGCGACGGAGAAGTCCCAAAGGGTATATGAAAACAGTACGGGGCGGGTGGTCGGGAGTTGATATAACAAAGAGTTATTGGCAGACATCAGGCGCACTTTTCCTTTGCCATAAAGGATATGTGCGCGTCTGCCCCGTGCTCAGAATAGGCTGTTGCACTTCGTGAGGCAGGTGTCCTGCTCCATGAAATGCAAGAGCTTTTTGTGAGCACAAAACCAGTAGCGTCGATATTAGCCATCCACCTCACAGCAGCCGTGACAGTTCAAGCCGCTGCCATCATCAAGCCTTTCTGGAAGTATCTTTCAAATGGCGTTGAAGACTGTCATTTGAGAAATACTGAAGGAAAGGTTCGACGATAGCAGCAAGCCACCAGAAGCGTAGGCTGCCGTGAAATGGATAGCGTTTTCAAGCGGAAACAGGGGTGGGTGGCCGGGAAATGATAGCATAGAGGAAAGCAAAGTGTAGCGGAGCCATATAGAAAAGTGCAGGCAGACATCAGGCGGTCTTTTCCTTTGCCAAAAGGATATGTCCGCGTCTGCCCAGTGCTCATAGCAGGCTGTTGTTCTTCTCATAACGTACCTGTTACGAGAGATACAAGAGCTTACTATGAGCACGAAAAGTTGAAAAACATAGGTTCAAGAAATGCCCATATATAAATAAGAAATGTGTAGATAGCCCAAGGTGAAAGTGCATAGAAAGAAGATAATCCTCAGATAATAAAACAGAGTGATGCCCCTGTCCGAAGACAGAGGCACCTGGCAGAAAAGGGAGAAGGCCGTTATTTCTTAGCCTTCTTTTTCTCCTCTTTTGGCTGTTCAGCCGGGGTCTCGTCGCTCTTATCTTCGTCCTTCATCTCGAAGAACTTGGTGGCCACGAGTTTTATAGTGTTGTGGTTAACGTTATCTTTGTCCGTCCACTCTTCGGGCTTGAAGTAACCCTCGACCGTCACGCGAGTACCCTTGGTCAGGATGTTGAAGCTGTCGGAAGCCTCGTTGCTCTTCCATGCCTCGATATTGAGGATTGCGGAAACCTTTTTCTCTGTGCCATCGATCTTCTCCGTGCGGCGAACTGAGAGGCCAAAGCGGGCGATTGATGCGGTTGCGAACTGGTTGATGGTAGCGTTGTTTACTACAAAACCTGAAATCTGAAAGTTGTTCATTGTCTTCATAACTTTAATTTTTTTAGATGTTAATATTTAAATTTTACGCTGCTTAGAATAGCAAGACAGGAGAAGGTGCCATAAGACAAGGGAATGCCGACAAAAAATAAACCCTTGCGGCTCTGAACAAATTTGGATTAAGGAAAGCCTTCCCCAAATTTATTTTGATTTTTTTCGAGCAAAACAGGATGTGCGCCCTTGACGAGCGCCGCTGTCGCTAACTTTGCAACGGAAAATTGTATATGACATCGCTCGAAAAAATGATGTGAAGACGTAGAACGACCGATGCCAGGTTATACCGAAATGAATAACGAGAGTCAACCAGCCCGTGACCGTATCTGCCCAGAGAAGAGCATCAAAGACGCATGGAGAAGACGCAGCAAGGAAAGCCGTGCAATCCTCTGAGGCAAAGGAAAAGCATCAAGGCTACATACCAGAACAAGCGACAAAGGGTGGCGTGATGGTCGAAGGGTTACGCCCGCAGAGTGTACCAACAAAGACCGTCCACAACACGAAACTTGTAGCCACAAAGCATCAGAAATGTCCTGAAGATAAGGGTAACAAGACCTGAATACCAAGAATAGAGATAAAGAGAAAACGAGTAAGGAATAGGCCTCTCCCTTGCCAGATGCCCTGTTCGGACAGGGGCATATACGAAGTGAAAAACAAGCGAAGCCATAGCCTATATACCATATACAACCTCCAAGGTATAAACCAAAGAGCCACTGCCTTGGGTTGGCGGGTGGGTCGAAGGAATAGAGAAGAGAATTGAGGCAGGGATCAATGGACTGTCTGCAAGAGTGTCCATCCTGCCTCCGCTGTCAGGCTGCTCTTGCTCCCGTGTCGGCCACTGCTCGACTCAGGAGCAAGAGCGGCCTGACAGCCGCCCGTGGGAGCGTATAGGGAAAAAGAAAAGCCGGTAGAAAACTACCAGCTCTTGTTCTTTTCAATGTTCCTAGCCCATTCTAACCTTTGGGTAATGTTCTGGATGGAGATTTCTTTTTCCTCACCTTCAGGGAACTCTTCCTGATACATCTGAAGGGCATCCTCTTCCTCCGCGATATAGTCAACACCATAGCCTCCAATAATAGTCAGGCGGTCGCCATAATCCAAGTGTTCATCTTTGGCTACCCGGAGTGCAAAAGACTCCAGTCCATGAGTTGCTCCCCGGTTGAACTCGAAGGATTCCTTCTCTGCGGCGATATAGTCTGGGAAGGTGTTCTCCAGATCCAAAATCATGTCGATACGTTCTTTATAAGACTTGGAAGGGTCGTATGGAACAAGTTCATACACCTTCATGATAGCCCAAACTGCGCCACGGATGAAATCCTCCGTGACGTTCTCCTGTCTTTCTCTTATACAAGCTTCTGCATATGTCATCATAATGGCTGCAAAATTACGAAATAAAAATGAAATAATAGTCTGAAATCAAGAATAGATGGAGAAAACAGGTCTTTTCTTAACCTGTCTCTCCAACTGTATTAGTGTGTATAGAAATCCACCTGATAGGTCTTTGTCGGCAGTCCGAAGGCCGGATGCGTGTCGAACTCATTGCAGTTGTCCCACTGCACTTCCATGGTGTAGCCCATCGGGAAGTTGAACTCAATAAAGGCCGTCAGCATATCCACCTCGTCCTCTGTCAGACCATCACACTCCCCATATGCCAGGTAATAAATAGCCCATTCGGGGATGTCGTGGGTTTCCATCTTCATTCTGTGTGCCATATTGTTATTTAGCTTAATTGATCATTATGCTGCCTGTCTGCAATCTGACTTTTTAGGCAAAGCCCATCCTTTGAGCTTGGCTACCTCATAGTTGAATTTAAACCAGACATCTTCATCAAGGAACTCAAAGTGCATCGTACCTTTCTTGTATGCCTTGCATTTGAAGAAGCCCCATACAAACCATTCGCCCCATTCCTCTCTGTCATGATGCCGATAGAGACTTGCTACATGGTCATAGTTAGTGCCTGTGATATAGCATAGAGCTTTGCAAACATCCTCTAATTGCTCCACATTGTAGCCCTCCAGCTGGACGGTGGGGTAAGCTTCCTTGCCGTTCTTCGTGCAGTAGCTACTACCGTGGCAGACGTATCTATCATGGTAGCCCTTGCACATATAGGGAACAATGAACTTACGGTTTACCATGTAGTTTGCGTTAGTTTTCCACTTTTCACCTGCCGTTGTGTTCTCTGCTGAGAAAGAACAAATAAGGTCAAAGGCTTCCACCAGAGCCTTCTGCATACGCTGGCCATTGGTTTGAATTACCATATCAATGACACGGTAGATATTGCCCATTGTGAAAGGCACATTGGTTTGCTGCTCAATGAACTTGTTGATTTGTTCTCTGAGGTGCTTGGTGGCGTACTTCTCCATGTTCAACTTCTTGAAGATGATGTGCCAATAGTATTTCTGCAATTCCCTCTTGTACTGCTGATGGCTTACGGTAATGGCTTCACCGCTATAGCCGCCTTTGATAGTGCCAAACTTGATAGGGATGTAGTCATACTCGCTATCTTCCGGGTATCTGGCAACTTCGTTAATCTTATTGGCCGCTGCAAGTGTCTCGTCGAAAAGCTTCACGGCTGAAACGTAGCGGTTTACAAGGTCGCGCACAATATTGTACTGCATAATACCTTCCCTTTGGTTCATATTGGCCGTGTCTTCGTCAATCTGCGAGAAGTAATAACCGTCAAATTCATTCTCTCCTTCGCCCTCCTTATAGAGCTTGATAAGGGACACATATACATCTGTCTGTCGTTCAGCCGTCTTGAACACATTACCCAGATATTGACGCTGGCCGTATAGTTCTACGGTCTCAATGAGTTGCTTGTTTTTCTCGTATGACCAGCCTCTTTCAAGGTTGCTGTCATTGCAGAGGGCTATAATAGTACAGCCTGCAGGGGCAATCTCAAAAGCATGTAGGATGTGCTTGGCTCCCTCACTAAAAGGTGGGTTCATCACTATATAGTCAATATGGCTCACCTGTTCGGATGTCACGGTCAGAAAGTCATTGGCGATAATCTCACACTTGCCATTGAGCAACTTGCGGATGTTCGGGTCTTTCTCGCAAGCGATAACCCGTGCCGCTCCATTCTCTTTCAGCCAGTCCACGATGTCGCCCTTTCCTGCTGATGGTTCCAAAACCGTTTTACCTACAATGTTCTCACCCATCATCATTTGCTCGATAACTTCCTTGGGTGTTGGATAGAAATCTGCGTTTTCTGTGAAAATATTCATAATGCTTGTGTTTTATTTAGTTTATCAATTCTTGACCTTAATTGCTATCTCGTTCAATTCCTCTTCCGTAGTCCATTCATCAGTATTGGGATGGGCTAAAAGGATTGCTTTGGCAAGGTTGATTTCACTATTTGCCTCTTTCTTCAAGCCGAAGTCAAGCATCGCCTGTGCGTCTGACAGGTGGCTCATAATGGCGATATTTACTCTTATATTCATATTTTTGAGTCTGATTAAGCACCCCTTGGCCAGTTGTCCGACGTTCGGGGTGCGTGAACAAAACAGATTAATCTTTCTTGAAATAGTGGTTGACGTACTCCCTTACGGACTTGTTGCAGATCTCACCAAGTTTCTTGGGTTTGAAATACATGTCGCGCTCCACTTTCAGACCGCAGACATTCAAATCCATCAACTGCGAAAGAGAGAAATAGCCCATTTCTGCGCTTGTGTCCGTACCGACTACCAGACCGAAGAAAAGGTAGTCCTCATCCTCCTTGCGTCCTTCGGTGACGTACCATGTAAGGGCGGTTAACGGGAAGAAATACTTGGCAACTACTACGGCATCAGCCTTCTTGCCGTCCTGACTGTAAAGCGGATATTTTTCAAGAGATTCCGCTAACTCCTTGTTCATAAGTCTCATCATGCTATTAAAAATGATAATCAATAATTCCACCGATATAGAGCCGTTCGCCTATTCTGAGCTTGCAGACCATTCGCATCAGCTCTGCTGACTCCTCACCATACGTCTGGGTGTTGTCCTCAGACAGATAGAAATGTGAGTCAGTGGCAAGAGGGTTGTTGATAGCCTTCTGCAGTTGGTAGGCTGCACCAATCCAATGAGTAACGTTCATGACGTTGACATCCTCTGATTTCTTGTGGATGGTTTCTACCCACTGGTGAATCCATTCGGGTGTACCGCCCATAAATACGAGTTCATCGCTGCCAATGAGGGTGAACATACCTTTCGGGAGGATTTGGTTGACTAAGGTGTCAATCGATTCAGCCCTCTCTTCTTCGGAGATTTCTGAGCAATAGTCATAATCGCTGCTATCTCCCTGTGTCAGAGTGTTCTCGTTGAGATAGTTCTCTTTGTCCACTCTGTGCTTTGTGATTTGATAAACTTTTGCGTGCATAATGCTTGTATTTTGTTGTGAAACTTGAATTTTATCGGACTTCCTGGCGGGGCAGACTTTCTTTTTTAGTCCATCTCCTGCGGAGGAGCTTTTTTTTATTCATCGGCATGACCTATTGGGTTTAGACATTTCTTTGTGCGTAAAAGAGCAAGCCCAAGCAGATGACTACGGCAAGGAATTTCAGCAGAAAATTCGCGGAGCATCCGTTAGAACTTTCTCCTGAAATAGCATCGCGGTACTTTCCATGTCATAGGGGCTTGCTACCTTTGCACCAAGAAATTCGTAAAGAACCCTATGGCCATGCCAACGTATGAAAGGCGACATAGCAGGGAGAAGATGGATATAGAAATAAAAAAAGCGAACGATAAGCAGGAATCGTTCGCTATAGTCCTTAGAAAAAGGTGTTAGTACGGTAAAGGAGCATTCAAAAATGCCTCTGCATTTGCCGAGAAAGAATCATCAATAGGTGGAATCTCACTGGACATACTTCGCTCCCTTTGTTCGCTAAACTTACAGTATTCTCCGTCAAATCTCAGTAAAATCTCACCAGTACGTCCCGTTCTATTCTTCTCTATGATAATCTGTGCCATATTATGAAGATCGCGTCCATGATCGTCCGTGTAAATGTGACAAACCTCTGGTCTATGGACGAAAATGATAGCATCGGAATCTTCTTCTATAGTACCAGAGTCACGTAAATCAGAAAGTTTCGGACGTTTTTCTTCTAAACTGGAAAAACCAGGTCTGTTTTCTGGGCTGCGATTCAGTTGTGAGAGCAGTATGATTGGAATAGACAGTTCACGTGCTATGGCTTTAATTCCATGCATTATTTCGGCCACATCGTCATTCCTTGTCCTATTTGCCCGATATGAGGTGTAAATCAGTTGTAGGTAATCGATAAAGATGATCTTGATTCCATACTTATCAACATATTCCCTTGCTTTTTTCTGAATGTCATCAATGGTCATAAATGCAGAGTCATCGACATAGATAGAAGAGTCTATGATATCTGCTACTTGTTTGTCCAATCGATCCCATTCTTCAGGTTCCAGTAAAGCATTGTAAATTTTCGATAAAGGAATATCACAATGATTTGCCAAAAGTCTTTGAGTACATCTTGATACGTTACACTCCATAGAAAAGAGCAAAGTTGGAACATGCTGTTTAACCGCAATATTATCAATTAATGAAATGGCAAACGAGGTTTTTCCCATTGATGGCCTTCCTCCTATGGTATATACATCACCTTCATTGAAGCCACTGAGAACATTGTCAAGTTTCTCAAAACCTGTACTAATGCCAGCTATACCATTTTTATTTTCTTGCAATTTCTGTACTGCATCCTTTGTAATGGCATCAATCCTATTAACGCCGAGATTCGATTTCTTACCTTTTTTATCCATATTTTATGCTTTAAATGAAATAAAGCGCGAAAGTATAAAACTAAATTCTACCTAATAAGAATTTGCAGTAAATAATGAGGAATTTAACAATTACCCGTCTTTTGACAATCGACAAATCTCCTATAAACATAGTCATAGCTTATTAATAGTTAAAAACAGAATCTTCTTCTAATAATTCTATAAAATCTCATTTATTTTTAGTAACTTTGCGTCTGTTTTTAAAATAGGTATTAATATGGATATAAACATACAAGGTAAGCCACTCAATGAGTGGGTAGAAGAACAGAAAAAGAAAGACGGTGTGATGATTGTACACCAAGGTACAACACGTAATAGGTTCGGAACAAGCACCTACAATGGTGCTATAGTAACCCTCATGGATAGTAAGGATGTTCGTTATGAGAATGCAGATATCAGCATGCGAATCAACGGTAAGGAATACCGACTGACAGGCAGACTCGTTGAGCGCAAGGATGGTGTCTGGTACGTGGATGGTCGGGAGGCCGATCTGCCTAAACAAGAGCAGAGCGAGAATATGGCTGATAACATCCAAGAGGTAGAACGGAAAGTCTCAGATGCCCTTAATGATTCAGCCAAAGAAATGCTTGAAGTATTCGGCATAGCCAATATCGACTGTCATGTGGTAAACCGGAAGGGCAATCCCAAAGGTGTTGTCGATATAGTCAATGAAGTTGTTGAGCACCAAGAGAATGTCTATGGGAATCACACCACCTCTGGAGGCAGAAAGAGTCATAGCAGGTTTAATATCAAGAATGACTTTACGGGTGGCGAGACCATCATTCATGGTGCTGGCACACGGACGATTTCGACAGGAAAGCGCACTATCATCAAGGGCGGTTCCGTCAATATCAAGCGTGGTGGTAAGACATACACCATCAAGGGTGAGACCATCGAGAAGATTGATGGAAGATGGTATGCCGACGGAAAGGCCGTCGAATGGGACTCCATCGGAGGTGAGTATGAGGACAGCAATGTTATAAGCATCGAGATAAACGGTAATGTGCAGAACTTAGCTACTACAAGTGGGGATGTCACAGTGAACGGCAATGTTCAGAATATTCGTACTGGCAGTGGTGATGTGAAGTGTGACACGGCAACGAACGTCAATACAGGTTCTGGTGACGTTCATTGCAAGCACATTACAGGTATGGTTTCAACAGGTAGCGGAGATATTTATGGATAAGAAGAAAGAGAAAACTATGACCAAGCGCGAAAAGGTTGGTATGTTGGCCGATAAGCTCAACGAGGCTATAAACAGTTGTAAGTTGAAGCCAACGGAGGAACTGGATATCTTCGCAGAGTCTGTAGCATTGCTGATTGCCTATTGGGGCAAGATTAGCGATTGGAGTCCTATCGAGAAGGCCAGCTACGTCGGCTATGTCACTACAACAGTCTTGGAGAAAGGTCTGGATGCTGAGATCAAGAGCTTTGAAGAGCATAGAAAGAACATGAAGCCCCAAATAGGCAATTAGTAATAAAGGAGAATAGTATGGGGAGAAGAATATTGATGACAGGCAAGGATGCCAAGTACGTCCACGTACACGGAAAGGATGCCGGGCAGTCCGAAAGAGACATTTTGCTGACAGGTGACAATGCCGAGTTTGTGGAAGTTACTGTTGATAATCAGACGTATGAATGTGTAACCAACAAATAAGTTGATATTTATCATTCCAATTGCAAAATATAGTTTTGACTACCTTATTGAAAAGTGTAAAATCCCATGCAGTAGTATAGTGACTTATACATCTTATTAATTATTTCTAATTTCTTTTGGTTTTATCAAAAGAAAAGTTTATCTTTGCAGCAGTTTTTTGCATCAAGAGTGGCTTTTAAGCCCACCAACCGGCCTTTGAGATGTCGTTGGCAGCGGTGGTAAAAAGATGCGAGTGCGAGTATTTATCCACTAAAGATTAACGATATGGAAATTAAGAATTTAGCGAATTGTGATTATGTGATGTTCCCGCGTTTGCAGGAGCAAGGTGTTGAATTTAAGCATGTGGAACGCGAGGCTTTCAAGGCGGAGTTATGGCATGTGGAAGGTCATGGTGACTTTTGGTTGCTGCATCAGCAGACAAAGCCGCATGTGGTGGTACACATCCAACTTGCTAAGGATGAGAATGGCTTTGATCGTATCCTCGGCTGGTTTATCGGTCAGCAGAAACTTCATGAGTTCGTGTGTGATGACTTTTCTTTCATCTGTGCCTATGCAGGTTGCAATCGTGATGAACTGCCAATGCGCTATCCAGACAACATCATGTGTAAAGTCTATGCCTTAGCTGACTCTGCCAGATGGTGGCATGAATATGGGAAAGAGGTAATGAAAAGTCAATATCAACAACAATAGATATGGTTGTCTGGATTGAAACTCGTAAAAAAAACTAATTTTATGTAGAAAAATGCCAACTTGCAGCAGAAAATGATAATAAATCACTATCTTTGTACCATAAAAATTCGATAACATGGAAGATGTGAACAGAATTAAGTTGGTTCTCGTTGAGAAGAAGCGTACAAGCAAATGGTTGGCAGAACAGTTAGGAGTCAATCCTTCCACTGTTAGTAAGTGGTGTACAAACACCTCACAACCAGATGTGGCATGTTTGCTTAAAATTGCAGACCTGCTGGAAGTGGATATAAAGGAATTGCTTGTTAGGGAGTACAGACAATATCTCCTGTCGCAAGAATTAAGCTATAATTCATTATGAGTAGCATACAGGACATTCGAGCACTTGAACAATACATCACCGACATTGTTAACGACTACATCAACCAGATGTACAACGAGGATGATGTCCTCGCCATAAGTCGTCGGTGTGGTATGATCACGTTAAAGGCCGATTCTCCAAATGCTATCAAGATTGGAAAGGAAACAGAACTTTACTCTTTGAAAAATATGGTACGCACTGGTGATGACGGCAAGCTGGAGTCAGACTGCGATACAATTTCAGAGATTGTTAATAGTTGGCTGTTCATAGAATAATAAAATTAAAAATGAAAATGAATACGACATAAAGAAATATTGAGTCTTTAAACATCCTTGGTTAGACTGATATACCAGAATTAGGACCTCAGGAAACACGTCAGTCAGACGAGGCAATGGATGTTTGCGCTCTATGATAAAAGGGCGTGGACTGTACGATTGTTGTCTGACGTAGGCTGTCCTAAGCCTTGGTATTACAATCTCTTCCACGCCCCCTTTTCAGAAGCGAAAAGAGGGCTTTATTGTTATTATTAATTGAAAAAAGATGGCAAAAGACGTTATTAAGTTTATAGATTTATTCGCCGGCATTGGCGGGATTAGATTAGGGTTAGAATTAGCTTTGAAAAATGCTGGTTTTACTCCGAAATGTGTGTTTACATCTGAAATTAAAGAACACGCAATAAAGGTACTAAAGCAGAACCACCCAAAAGATAAAATCACAGGTGATATTACTAAAGTAGATGCAAGCACTATTCCGGATTTTGATATTTTATGTGGTGGCTTCCCCTGCCAAGCTTTTAGTGCTGCAGGAAATAGAGATGGTTTTGCTGATACTAGAGGAACTTTGTTCTTTGATGTAGAAAGAATCATTCTAGAAAAGACGCCCAAAGGTTTTATTCTAGAGAATGTAGAAGGATTGGTTAATCACGATGGCGGTAACACTTTAGACGTGATTTTGGGTAACCTAGATGCCGCCAATTACTGGGTATCATATAAGGTGCTTAATTCTGTGGATTTTGGTGTACCACAAGAAAGAAAACGTATCTATATAATAGGCATTAGAAAAGATTTATGTGATAATCCTATTTCACTAGACAATTTTACTAAGAAGAAAGCAAATTTAGGTAAAATATTGGAGAAGGGAAAGCCAACGTCAGACTCTCCTTTTGTTAAGTTACTACTAGAAAAATACACAGTAGAAGAACTATCTGGTAAGGCTATCAAGGATAAAAGAGGGGGAACTGCCAATATTCATAGTTGGGATTTAGAAATAAAAGGTCCAGTTACAGATGAAGAGAAGTGCTTCTTAAATCTACTCTTGACAGAAAGAAGAAAAAAGAAATGGGCTGATATTATTGGCATAAAATGGATGGATGGTATGCCACTTACAAAATCACAGATAGAAGAATTTTACCAAAATGACAAATTGCAAGATATGTTAGATGATTTGACGGCTAAAGGGTATGTTAGATATGAACATCCCAAGAAACAAGTTGAAGAGAAACATCTAGCTCCCAATGGCAAGGTGGTTACAACTTATCGAAGAATAAGTGACACCACTAAACCAAAGGGATATAATATAGTTGCAGGAAAACTAAGTTATGAAGTAGGTAAAGTGTTGTCACCTAAAGAAGTAGCCCCAACTTTAGTAGCTACAGATATGCAACATTTATTTGTAGCCGACGGTAATGGTCTGCGCACTCTTACATTAAGGGAAGGATTAAGATTATTTGGCTATCCTGAATCATTTAAATTTGATATAGATGAAGCCAATGGTTTTGATCTGTTAGGAAATACGGTTGTTGTGCCAGTTATCAAATCCGTTGCTAGTAGATTAGTTGAAAAGATATAATATGTACGCTTATGTTCTTTTTTAATAACTATAATACACCTGAAGATATGCCAAAGAAAGTAAATGCAGAAGAAATTTACCAAGCACTTACAGACGAATTTAATATCGTTGGTGCAACTGGTGAACTACAATTTAGAATTAATGACTATACAATTGTAGTTGAACAAAATAATGTTATTGGAAATCTCATTGAGGAATGGTTAGCAAAATGGTTAAATAGTAAAGGTTTTGCAAATATATATAATCACAAACAAGAATCACCTGATTTCTGGCTGAATCCAGATGATTTGAATAGGGATTGGTTAGAAATAAAGTGTTTTACAGGCAGTGCTAATTTTGATATTAATAACTTTACTTCTTATATTAACGAAATAAAAGTGAAGCCATATAAACTACATTCTAAGTACTTAATATTTAAGTATTCTATGAAGGAAGGTGTAGTAACTATAGAAAATTGTTGGTTGAAAAATGTTTGGGAAATAAGTAGTCCATCTGAAAAATATCCAGTTAAAAATCAAAATAAGCGTGGTGTTATATACAATTTAAGACCCAGTACATGGTATAGTGAGAAAGGGGATTATCCTTCTTTTACTTGTTTGGAACATTTCTTGGCAGCAATGGAACAAACCATATACAAATATGGCCCAACTAATAGCATGGCAGATGGATGGTTAGATACAGTCCTTACAAATTACAAGAAATTTTATGGTATAGATTTAGTAGTACCTAGATGGATAGATATTAAATCTCAATACCAAAAAAGATAATTATAAATTATGGTAAGACTTAATGCTCAACAAGTAGAATATAAGCTCAGGCACGAAGAAAAAATCTTCGAGCTAAAAGGTTTAATCAAATTTCATTTAGGTACTGCCGAACCAATCATAGTCAAGCAGTGTGACGTGGTAGGAAATATTATGCAAGAATGGTTACAATCATGGTTTGACAAACACGATGTAGCTTACTTACCTAGTGACAATACACAGATGCCACCTGATTTCTATTTGAATCCAGATGATAAGACTAAGGACCTTTTGGAAGTAAAAGCTTTTAATATTAGTAGTAGCCCTGCTTTTGACATTGCTAGTTTTAGTGTTTTTCAAAGAGAAATCATTGAAAATCCAGAAATGCTTGATGTAAATTATCTTATATTTGGCTATGAAATGAAAAAAGAAACAGGGGATATTATTATCAAGAGAATGTGGCTTAAAAAAATATGGGATATTACTAGACCAATGATACAAACACCTGATGATAATGAAAAAAAATTAGGTTTAAAAGAAGGTAAAAGATGGCCTATTACTTTGCAAATAAAGAAAGGTAGAGTTGAAAAATTACGCCCAGGTTCGTGGTACTCAAATTCTAGAGATTACAAAATATTTGGTAATATAGAACCCTTCTTGTCTGCAATTGAGGAAGCTGTATACCAAAACTTTGAAACAAAACCAGAATATAATGGTTGGAAGCAAAGGCTAATAAAAAAGTATCGTCAAATGTATGGAATAACATTAAATATTCCGAAATGGGATGATATAAAACACAATTATTTATTAAGAAAAGAGATAGACTAATTACATATTTCTATAGGTTGTATCGAGTTTTATAAGAAAAGTTGAACAAAATATTTGAATATGCTTCCTTCATCAACACTATTCAATTATCCTGTACTGTTATTATGACTAGAAAAAAGTAATGATATGCCAGCAAACATAACAGTACAACAATATACTCCATCGGAGATTATAGGAATCTTCAATGATATTTTGGCTCACCAGAATAATCAAGCGAGCGGGAAAATCGTGTGTATTCGTGGACTATATTTAGTAGGGAACGGCACTGCATACCAAGGTTTCTATTATGATACCCTACGTGATGAGAAATCTCCAAATGAACTACCAATTAGAATAAGTGAAGCGCAGAGGAAAGAACTGACACCCGGCAACTTGGTTGAGATATTAGGAACATTAGGACGCAAAATTACAGCTAAAAGTGAAATAAAATTAGAATTGTACGTGTCCCGTGTCGAGGTTGTTAAGGAGCAAGTCATTGATGAAAATGAGATTAAGCGAATTGAATTTCGGCAGCGTAAGGTTTCATCTGGCTTTAAAAACGTAGATAGCATCCTTGAATCTCTTTTATTCAATGATATACGCCCTAAGATTGCCCTTGTCATCGCGTCATCGTCCATAACCTTGAAGGACTTTGAGGATGGAATTAAGGCTGCGAGGGTCGCTCTCGATTTCATTGAAGATAGAGTTGTTTTTACCCAGACAAAACTTCTGTGCTCAAAACTAAAGCAGCTGGATCAACTTGGTTATCATGCTATAGCATTAGTACGTGGTGGAGGAATTGATTCAACTACTGATGTTGATAAACCTGAGGTAATAGGGACTATTGTAGGACTGAAGACCCCGTTCATCTCAGGAGTTGGTCATAAAGATGAAAAAATTTTCTTACGTCAAGTCGCAGATAAATGGACTGCTACGCCACAAGGATTAGGGCAATACTTCTCCGATATGGTAGAAACTGTGACAGAGAAGAAAACTAAATCTCGTGCAGCTTTGACTGAGCAAATCAAGAAACAGTTCAAGGATCAATTGGAGGCAGGTCAGAAGCAAAATAAGGAGTTGCAAGAGAAGTTGGGGAAACTAACAAAGGCTCAAGAAGAAGCCATTAAGAAGCATAACGAGCAAGTCCAAGCCCTCACCAAAGCACAAACTGAGGCCACCAAGCAGCATAAGGAACAAGTCGAGGCAATTCAGAAGCAGCATAAAGAGCAACTAGAAAAGACCAACAAACAAAACGAAGAGTTACAGAAAAAGCTCAACGAGTTTAATGGTAGTCTGAAAAAGATGCAGGAAACGAATGGTGAGCTGAACAAGTCTCTCCAAAAGCTTACGGCTCAGAATACACAAGCTAATAAGGACCTAAATGAAGCAAAGGACAAAGCGCGCCAATTGGAAAAGCAATTAGAGGAAGCATTGAGCAAGAATAAGGGGTGCTCTACTGGGTGTCTTGGCATGATCGCTGCAATTATAAGTATTGCTAGTGCAGCTTGTTGGATTCTCTTTCTTATTATTTAACAGATTCTAATATGACTCGACAACATATAGTGTTTCTGACAGGTGCGGGCGTTAGTGCTGAAAGCGGATTGAGTACATTCCGGGGTAAGGATGGCATGTGGACTAACGAGGAGTGGGTTCACCTGGCCAGTACGGATGCTCTCTATAATGAGACGAAGAAGTGCCTTGATTTCTATAATTGGAGGCGGAAAAAACTGGCCGAGGTGAAACCGAACGATGCTCACCGCATAATAGCTGAGTTGGAGAAAGAGCATGAGGTGACGGTTATCACACAGAATGTGGATAACTTGCATGAACGGGCCGGATCGACACGGGTCATCCATCTGCATGGGGAACTGAGCAAGGTCTGCTCGATGGATAACCGCACGACATGCGTGAAGGAATATCCGCTGACAACGCCCATTAGAGTGGGCGATAAGGCAGAGGACGGTTCGCAACTGCGGCCCTATATTGTGATGTTTGGCGAGTATGTTGACAGTATGAATGTCGCCATTGACATCGTGAGCAAGGCGGATATCTTCGTGGTCATCGGCACCTCATTGAAGGTTTATCCGGCAGCAGGGTTTATTACCTATGCCCACCATGAAGTGCCTAAGTTCGTTATTGACCCAGGGGAGATGGAACAATGCACGCATATGGGTTTCACTCACTTCAAAACTACAGCCACAAAAGGCATGAGAATGCTGCTTGAGGCATTCGAAGAATTGTAATTTATCTTTTATGCCGGATTCTCCATTACTTTTTCTTTAAAAAAGAAGAGTCATTTTTAACTTCTGGTGTCTGATCTATCCTAAAATGATATTTTATATCAAATTGTACCTTGTAGCCTATTACATTTATTTGATGTTTTTTGTTTATTTGATAAATACCATATTTCTTTACCAATCCTCCACCTAAAGATTTTTCTATTTCTTTGTTTGTTCTATGTATTAATTCTGTTATGGGTTCTCTATTCTCTATTGGAATCAATTTGTTATAAAAATCTATCTTTTTTACAGACTTTTTCGTACACCAGCTATACCATTGAAAAAATTCGTCCAAACACTCACCTCTTACACTTTTGTAACTTATTCCTTCAGGATGATTAAGATATAGTAAATACAACGCCTTGTATTTATCTGATAATTTCAACTTAATATTGTAGTCTGTAAAAATTATATCACATCTATTAGTTACTCGTATATTACTTAAACGATGTATTGGCATTACTTCGCGCCTTAGATGGTAGCGCAATACTGAACTATCTTTATCATACAGATTTAATTCACTTATTTTATCTCTAATTTCAGTGATTAAATGTTTGATTTTTGTTTTCGATTCTTTTGTAATGCTATCTATTTCATTTTCAGAGTCTTCGATATTTTTTTCATCTTCGAAAATGTCATCTTCATCTGATAATAGTTCCATCCAATCATAGTCGGGTTCATTTTCATGAGCTTCTTGCTCGATTTCCTCCCAGTTGTTAATCTCATAATCAATTTCTCTCAAAATTGGTGATAGATCGTTTGTCATAAAACACTGAGACATATCTTCTATGACAACTATGTCGAACATGAATACGGCATCTTCATCGTCATCTTCACCATAAAGATTATGAGGAGGAAATTTTGAGAAAAGCAAAGATGGCCCATAATAATATTGCTTAAATTCATCAACCAAGAAATTGAGTAGATAATTACTTTTCAAACTAATAGTACTAGGAGACAGTTCTTCATAATCTGGATAGATATTAGTGAGAATTTCGCTAAGTACTTCATCTGATAATCGTGGAAAGTATATGAAATTATATCCTTTTTTCCTAAAATCTTCACAAATATTATCATAATACATTTGAATAAAACGATTAAATGTCTCGTTATATTCGCTTTCTACATAAATAATATCCTTCTCTGTAATACCAAATGGCAACTTGGAGAATCCGACCTCAGTCCAATAATTTATTTTCATGCAATTTAATTTTATTGCTGCAAAAGTACAAAATAAATATGAATTTAACGATAGAAACTATGAAAATGATATTTTCTGTCATATGACATTTTTGTTTTTCTCGTCTTGTATTTGGGGCTTTTGTAATTTTGCAACCAGAAACAAGCACATCGCGTTCGTGAATCGCATTAGTGCTAATGGATGTGACCAGAATCCTGCAAAGTTCTCCAAAACGTAACAAGAGGTCACGAAACATAGCGGCTCAAATTTAAGAAGGGTTGCTCTCTGTGCTAAAGAGGTGTTTGGAGATACCTGCAGGTTAGTACGAGAGTAGCCCTCTTTGGTTGATATAACATTATTAATTTTTAAAATAAGTACGAATATGAAACAGAATTTTATCGCAATCGCAATGATGCTGACAGCAGTTTCAGCAAATGCACAGGAAGTGAAGGTCGCAGAGCCAGAGTTCATTAACAGCTATTGCATCCTGACGAGTGATTCAACGTTCGCCACTCTGCCAAAGGAGTCCGGGACTATTGGTAAACATGAAAACAAAGTCAAGAAATGGTCTAAGTGGATTGGTGGTGCTGCTGATATCGTAGGTGCTGGGGGAATGATAGGTGCCGCTACAGCCGGATCGGTTGGCGGAGTTATCAATGGAGTGAGAGTGATGGGCGGTGCTGCAGGTGTGGCCAGCGCAGCAGGAACCGTAAGTGGTCTGGCAGGTTCGTCCGGCATGGACATCATCTTCAAGGGAGGTCATTCGTCCTACTCAGTCAATGCTGACGGCAATAATGTTCGTCTGCTAATCAAAGGTGATAACAATGAGACTGATCCTATGGACTCCTATCGAATTGTACGATTCAAGGAATCCAAGAAGGAGCGTCGCATCCAGTGGATTGAATTCGAGTCTTCATTAATTGGCTCTGATGAAACTAAAAAAGCTGGTTATGTTCAGTTTGAAGGGCATAAGTTTGGTAACCAATCATACCTGCTGACTATCCCGGCCAGTGAGTTGGAGAAAGGTGAGTACGGTATATTCTATATGAGCATTATTACGGCTACTACTATTCCCGTTGGGACATTCAGTGTTAAATAGGATTTGGTCATGCTAACACTCAATCTATGGATATTCATATCTATGATATATAAAGGTCTTTGGACAATTGAGAGATTCAACAAGGTAATAAAATAGTAACAATTTAAAACTTATAATTATGGAAATCTTATTATTGATTGCATTATTTGCTGGTATCTTTGGCGGCAACGATTCAAAGAGTGACAAGGACAAGAAACGTAAGCGTGAGGCCAGAGAGCGCAGAGAACGTGCGGAGAGAAACCGCAGGTATCACGAAAGTCTGGGTTATTATGAGCATCTCTATGGTCAAGGACATCCTTAAACTTATAACAATAGAATAAGAGAGTGAAATGGACATCGTGAAAGAAACTCAGAATTACGGACTGACTGGATTCCTATAATAATGACGATGATTGAATCAAACGATACTACATTAAAAAGAAGATCTATGGAGCAGAAGATTTTTCAAGGTCATGCAGACCACTTTGACGGTTTAATGGACAGTCAGGCACTTGTAGAAAAGGGCTATCTTCAGAAGGTTCTAGAAGATGCATTGCTCACTGATGTCGTAAAAAGACGTGGATATCCTGATGTTACTTATTTGAAGTATACAGAAAAAGAGATGGGTATCGATGCTATTTTGGAATTGAACGAAAAAAGGAATACCTTAGAGTTTATTTCGGGATTCCCAACCCAAAATGGTGTTGATATTGAGGTAGAAATAGAAGAAGTATATATATGGGACAATGGGATGGAAGCAACCATAGAATGCTCTCATGACGCATGGGATTTTGCCTTCTTTGCCACAGACTACCTACGACACCAAAATATGTATAAAAAGGGAAACCGCTTAAAAGTGAACCTTTCGGCTCTTGGCATATTCGTTGAGAAACCTATGGAATCTTTTAGCTTCGAGGGGCAACAAGCCATCGATTGGTATGCCAGGACAGGCCAAGAACCTCGAAGAGATGAGGATGGGAACGTTTTGCCAGCGTTTTTTGACTTATCGAAGATGGTGGCTTTCCTGAACACTAAACGCGAGATTCCAGATATAGCAGAGTTCCAGTCGCCAGTTAGTTCTCTTGAAGAGCAGACCTTTTTAGGGATAGATTTCTTTAAAACACAAATCTGTGTGTGTAATCATGATAATACAAAGGTTGAGATTCCTTTGTTCTTCCGCAAAGAAATGATGCAGGAGCTTAAGGTCGGTAATTCCATCAGAGGCTGTTTATGGCTTAGTGCATACATAACGATTGACGATGACACTTTGTTTCAGATGTTGTACGATGAACAAATATCAAGGCTGGAGTTTATCAAATTTCGATCAGCAGAGATTCGCCATGAGTTCTATTCATTCTGTCGTAAGAATAAGTATAATGCTGATGAAATGGCTGCAGAGAAATTTTTCGACTGGATGTTTGCTGAAGAAGAAAAGGCTCACACAGAAGGTTTAGATTAATTACAAATAGGGGAAAAAGCATTGTATATGGACAGGACGTATTATTATAATTATCTATGGGATTACATCCTTGAAGTTGGTGACAGGATTATTGGCTTTGACAAGGCTATCCTTAAAAACTGTGACGCTCTTCATGAGTTCGTTGATGAAAGGGCTCAACTTGCACTCGAAGAGTACAAACGTAATAGTGACATGCTTGGTGGCTGTGGTCAGGAGTTAGCCATGCAAACGCTGCTTGCAGGCTTGACAGAATTGGAGCCAGATGAAGATGACATCTTGACTGAAGAAGATGGAGATTATAAATCAGAATATAGAATCATCATTGCAGGATCAAGGAGTTTTGATGATTATGATTTATTGTGTCGAGAGTGCGATAATTTTATAGGGGAAAGTAAAGATTCCTTCAAAATCGTAATTTTAAGTGGTGGAGCTAAAGGGGCAGACCGCCTAGGAGAGCGATATGCAGAAGAGCGAGACTATGACATCGAGTGGCATGCAGCTCAGTGGAAGAAGTATGGTCGCTCAGCGGGAATAAAGCGAAATGAAGAAATGGCCAAGAGAGCCCATTCCTTAATTGCTTTCTGGGACGGCTTATCGCATGGAACAAAGAATATGATCGATACAGCTAAGGAAGCAGGTCTGTATGTCAAGACAATCATGGTAAACTCTGGAACTGTGCTATGTTTTTCTGACTATGAGACAAGATACTTTCAAGTACAAGAAGGTGGAAAAGACTATATCCTCGTTCAGCGTAATAAATTAGGTGACGATGACACATCAGTTCCTCATCGAATCGATGACAACAGCCCTTCTGATATGAAACCTGTGTGTGAAGGGATTAACTGGAGTCTTGAAAGATGTATTGGTGTTATGGAAACCAGATTTTATTTCAATCGATTAATTGATGATGGTGATGGTAAGTCAGAGATGATAGAGGTAGAACCACATTTTAAAAAAGTAGTAGATAAAAACCTTCCTCCAAACGTCATAAAAGTAAACAAATTAACTACCCCTGTTACTATCCTTCCTCCCTTAACAAATCCTACAGCGGAATTGGAAAAGATGGTGGGTTGTGATGAGATTAAGCGGAAAATCATGGACCTAAAATCCCTTACGGAGTATAATAAAGTCTGTTTCCTGCATTCTCCGGAAGTGCCTGTGATGAAGATTTTCCTTCATTCGCTTTTCTATGGTAATCCTGGAACGGGTAAGACTACGATGTGCCGTCTATACGGCTCTCTTCTGAAAGATGCAGGGATTCTGAGCAAGGGGCATGTGGTCGTAGCAGACAGGTCTGTGTTTGTTGGTGACTGTTTCGGTGATACGGAAGCTATTCTGAACGAACTTTTAAACTATAGCCAAGGCGGGGTGCTGATGTTCGATGAAGCCTATTTATTGGAAGGTAATCATCCCAGCGATCCCAATAAAATGATTTTGCCGATGCTGTTGTCTGCACTCGCCGATGATAATAACAAGGACTTTGCCGTAGTGCTCTGTGGTTATAAGGATAAGCTTGATAAGATGATAGACAGGAATCCAGGACTCTATTCACGCTTTATCAACCGCTTTGAGTTCAAAGACTACTCACTTGACGAGCTTACCGAGATTGGCCAACGCTATCTAAGGTCATACGGGCATACGTTCTCCGCAAGCGGATTGAAGAAGTTCCGAGAGACGTTGTCTGTAGCCATGACTGGTAACAGGAATACCTGGGCAAATGCACGCTCAGTCAAGAGCATGATTGACAATACCTATATCCAGCGTGCCAAGCGTTATGCCAGAGAAGGCAAATATGAGAGAGAAATTATAGCAGATGATATCTCAACTATTCCAGTTGACACGCGTCGTAAATTAGGATTTTAATCTATGTCGTAAGTTAGAAACAGCTATGGAATATTATAATGAAATCAAGAAAATCGGCAATATGCTGATGTTTCACCCAGATGAGGTGAATTTCTATTGGGAGAATGGGAAGGTTGGATTAATAAAATCCGACGGAAGTGTCTTCTGTCCCACAGAATTCAACCAGATAGAAGTATGTGAGAAATATATCTATTTTCTAAAGGATGGATTGGTTACCCTATACCAGCCAACACACATACGCAGTTGGAATATAGAATATGAAACAAAAGGTTATATCTATGCATATAAGGGAAAACTTGGGTGGAAAGACTCAGAGGGTGAAATCCTGATACCAGCAAAGTATGACGAAATCAGTAGATGGGGTGAAGATGTCTATGAAGTCCTATCAGGTTGCCACTGGCACTACATCAATAGTGACTTAAAGGAGATTCTAACTGATTTTTCTCAGCTGGAAGGGGATGAAGATGATGAGCCGCCCTTCGATTTATATCATCCAAATAATAAAGTCTTGACAATTCAGGAATATGTCGGTCATAAAGTTAGTTGTGACTCGAACGTGGTAAATATAGATGGGACATGGGTGCGTCTCAGCCGAAAGACGGGTAGAGAAATCTCAGAAATGCTGGTGAACTCTGAAGATGAATACCCGATGACAGAAGACAACCTGCGACTGTTCAATAATTCTTTTTCGTATGAATATGGTGTTTATCTCATGCACTCGAAATCGGAGAAAGGTGTTTGTGACTGTTTGCGTCAGGCATATAGGATGGGAGCTTATAATTCTTCATGGTATTATCTTGTGAAGGTATGGAAGGCTCCTGGAGAGGAACCGTCAGCAGGAGAACTGAGGGCAATAAGGTATTCCATAGCTAAAAGTCAACAGCTCGGCCGATTGGAATTTTCTTTAGGACACGATATTGCGTTAAATTCAGGTGAGACCAAGATGATAATGGTCACCCATTACAATGAACGCTGTTTCCCTCCATCTATCGAATTTGACTGGACGGACTTCCTCAACGAAAAGACCGTAGATGAAATCATTTCCTACATACCTATTCTCAAAAAGACCGTGAAAGAAACTTACCTGCCGGACTACATCAAGGAGGTATGGTGGGATATGCTACACGACAGGATTAACGACATCAACTATGATCCAAACAGATCATGGGAAGAGACGGAACGTGTTCTTGATTTCTTCAAGAAGGATGACACTTCATACCTCCGAGGTGTTAATTGGTGTGTAGAACGTTTTATGGACTGTGACACATCAAAAACAGCCCCGTATTTCTATATTAACAAACTGAAATGGTTATTAGAGAATGGTGCTAACGTTAACTTTATCGAGAGAGGTGAAACAGGATTGGATAAACTAAACAAGCAACCTGATACAGCCCTTAACAACTGCCCTGTAACAGAAAGTATGATTGAAGAATGCAAGCATATGATGCGCCAACATGGAGCTTTGACCATCAAGGAACTGTTACGTGTGGAATCAGAGAACAATGATTACAAAGTCGAACTGTCAAGAATGAGATAATGAAGAGCATTACTATAGAACAGGTGAATCAGCTGAAGAATACGACGTTACAGGGAGGTGAGAACGCATGGGATTATGTGCTTTCCAAGTCCGATGATACTCAACGTTGGGTAGTAGCAGGTATTCATTCATGTATAAAAAGGGGATATAGTCTTGACCGACTAACTATCAACTGGGAAACACGTGAACTAAGGTATTCGGGGTGTGATGATACGAATAAGGATCTTGTTTCCCATAAAAGCGATGCCCCCAAATGGCCAATTATGGATAACCTTGATGATATAGCGGCATATATCAAGGACTTACCTTCTGGGTGTTCTGGGATTTCACGTAAGTCAATTCAGGAAGAGTCAGAAAGATTAATCTCTGTGGCTAAGGAAGTTGGGGACTTTATTCCTTCAGACAGTTGGAATTCATTTGGTTGTCGTACGAAAAAAATGAGTGGGGAAAGCATTGTATTCTATGATGAAAAGAAACAACGAGTCGTAAAGTTGAGAGATCCTTTTGCTTACATGCCCCTCAAAAATGACAATCCCTATAATGTCCTATATGAGCATCATATTCATAACCACTTTTTTGGAGATGTTGGCTATCATTTCCTTGGTATCAGTCAAGATCCTGTAAGCGGAAGTGTGAGGTTTGTTTTTGACCAACTGTTCATAGACACTCTTGAAAGACCAACTAAATCAGAGATTAACAAGTGGTTTGAGGAACGAGGCTTTCGTCTTACAGATGACGGATATTATTATACTGATGGCTATGTATCCTTAACTGATGTATGGGCAGACAACTGCCTAAAAGATACAGAGGGCAATCTTCGATTTATCGACCCCATTATCAGGTTTGAGAAATCGCCCAAAGAAATCATTTGGGGCGAAAAAAGAATTTAGAAGCACGCCATCCTTATTGATGGCATACTTCTAAATGTTAAGCAAAATCCACAGCGATTAATCTTCGTCAAAGAACTTGCCCTTGGACATTGGCGCGGCTTCGGCGAGGCAGCAGTTGTAGCGTTCTCTGCTACGACGTTCACGGGCAAACATGGCCTTAGTGCCTTCCTCGTCCTGCTGGAACTCCATGTGTTCCTCGATGGCGAAGGAATGAGCCATCGTCTCGACATCGAGGTTATCGGTGCCAATGAGCGTGAAGGTCCAGTTCTGCTTCTTCAACTTCTCAATCATCGTACGAACCATCTTCAGCGTCCACTCCTCTGAGCTATTCTCCTCACCGTCGGTGATGATGGTGACGAGTACGTGGTCGCCATCATCTACCTGTGCGTTGACCTTGGCGATACCTTTACCTAGGGCATCGTAGAGAGGTGTGCCGCCGCCGGGGTTGTAAGCTTTCCAGTCGAGGTTCTTGGTGCGCGAAGCAGGGGCATTATCGTAGTGCCAGGTGGTATGGCCGCTGTCGAAGGTGAGAAGGGTGACGCGCTGCTCCTGGTCGGGGTACTTCTTCTGCATCTGGCGAACAGTCTGGAGGGTTTCGTTCATGCCGACGAAGGCCTGCTTGCGGATAACATACATCGAGCCGCTCTCATCGACGATAATCAAGTTGTGGACACGCTTTGTTTCCTTCTTGTTCTGCTTCTTGGGCATGGGATCATTCTTTTTCATAATTGTAACTTTTTAAATGGTGAAACTTCATTTTTAAGACGTCTTTTATCTATTTGAAGACGGTTTTCCGTAAAAATTAAGCTAATGCGGCAAAAATTTCGTATCTTTGCGAAAAATTTGTGCCCATGTATTATCAACGACTGTCAGATGACGAAATTATAGAGGGTTTCCGTGAGGGGGACAGCGACATTATCCGTGAATACTTCTACGGGTATTGTGAAGCGGGCTATCGGCTTTTCGACCAGCGGTATCAGTTGAGCGGAAAGCAGAACCTGGACTTTATGTCGCTGGCTCACCAGTATGCCATCTATCTGATGGAGCACGACTGGAAGCCGTTAGAGGATCACTCGCCGGAGGTCAGTCTGAAGACATGGCTGATAGGTGGATTCCGCTATGTGGTGCTCGATGCACTGAAATGGTATCATAGGGAGTACGGTAGCATCACCTTTGAAGACTATCTGCAGTCATTCGACATGAAGGGCGACAACCTGCGCCTACAGTTCAACCGTATTGTGGAGGATATCTGCGACCATGCGCCACTCGACAGATGGGACAGACTTATTATTACGATGATGCTGATTCGAGGCTTTAAGGGAAAAGAGGTGGCAGCGGAATGTGGTATCACTCCTTCGGCTGTGTCACAGCGTTACAACAAGCTAAAGGATGAGATTATCGTGCCTTACTTCCGCAAGAACTTCGATATGGACTTGGATATGCCGGAGGTGATGGACGAGCGTGCTATCATCATGAGCGAAGCTATGCTGGAGGAAACTCCTATGGGTATGCCTGCACCGATGGCTTACGAGGATATGAGAATGAGCAAAACAGAAGCACCAGATATGGAACAGAAGAGAACTACACCAAAGTTTATTACAGAGTTGCAGCCTAACGAGATTTTTGTGTTCGGAAGCAACCTGAAAGGTATGCACGGCGGCGGGGCGGCCTACATCGCCTACCGCAAGTTTGGGGCTATTATGGGCCAGGGCATGGGGCTGCAAGGTCAGAGTTATGCCATTCCCACGATGCAGGGTGGCGTAGAAACCATCCGTCCGTATGTTGATGAGTTTATCCAGTTCGCCAAGGAGAATAAGGATCTCACATTCCTTGTGACTCGCATTGGCTGTGGTATTGCCGGATTCACCGATGATGAAATCTCTCCGCTATTCGAGAAAGCTCACGACGTGGAGAATATTGTATTGCCTCCAAATTGGTAAGATATGTTAGGAGCAATAATTGGTGATATTGTAGGTAGTCGTTGGGAGTTCAATCCGACTAATGACTACAATTTTGAGTGGTTGTCAAGTGAGAACGGCTTTACGGATGATACCATTTGTACTGTGGCTGTAGCTGATGCTTTGCTCAAAGGACGCGATTTTGGAGAGAGCATTCATGAGTGGTGCAACCGCTATCCACATCCGATGGGTAGCTATGGTGGGCGATTTGCACAATGGGTTCGTAATGAAAAGCCCCAACCCTACAACTCATTTGGTAATGGAGCAGCTATGCGTGTATCCCCAGTGGCTTGGGCTGCAAATGACTTAGAATTTAAGTATTTATTGCCAATGGCAGAAAAGAGTGCGGCATGTACACATAATCATCCTGAAGGCATAAAAGGAGCACAAACTATAGCCTTGGCGATTGAGTATGGAATAGAATTGCCTTGTTATCATCCAAATTTTACTCAGAAGAATGTCGTAGAGTTGGTTGAAACATGTGCTAAATTCGGAAAATACAATATTAATATTAAGAAAGAGGATGTGATAAACCGATTTGATGAGACATGTCAAGGTACGGTTCCTGTAGCTCTATGGATTATAGGGAACAGCACTTCTTTCGAAGATGCAGTTCGTAAAGCTGTTAGTCTGGGAGCAGATGCTGACACGCTCGGCGCAATTGTAGGTAGTATCGCTGAAGCTATATGGGGAATACCCAAGGAAATGCAGCTGGAGATTATGCATTACCTTCCATCAGATATGAAGAGAGTTGTGCTCCAGTTCTGCAGACGTTATATTATGGACAGTATTCTTGTTGCTGGTTATGGTGACGAGGGAGCAGCCAAAGATATGATGCCAGAGGATTAAGGGATAGAAAGTATATTTCACGATGAAGATCATATCATATAATATCAACCTGTCGTCTCAAGAAAAAATAGACAAAGTGTTAGGATACGACGCTGATGTTAATATCCTTCCAGAAGTAGCATGTCCATCGCAGGTTGAACTGTCAGAAGGTTATCGAATGGAGTGGATGGGAGATTTTGATCATAAGGGTCTAGGCATTATCTGGAAATCAAACTTTAATGCTGAAGTTCCTGGGTGGTTTAATCCGAAGCACCAATATTTCCTTCCCTTACTTATTGATGGAAAACTGATTATGGCTGCATGGCCCACAACTACTGAACAGAATAAACCAATGAGATACCCTCAGATAGCATTGGTTGCACTACAGGAATTTGCACCATACTTCAAAAAATACCCAACTGTCATATCGGGTGACATGAACTGCTATAAGGGGCAGTCTGGTCAAACAAAGCAGTTCAGCATTCAGACCATATTTGATTTCTTGTGGGAAATGGGACTATTCAGTGCTTATCATGACCAGACAGGTGAGGAACTTGGAAAGGAAAGTAAGGCTACCTATTATCATCAGTTTAAAGAGAATCTTCCATTCTTTATTGACTACACTTTTTCCAACTTGCCTTTGAAATCATACAAACTTGGGGAGTGGGACAAAAGTATCAGTGATCATGTTCCACAATTCATAGAGATATAATATAAACTTCTGATATGGCATACACATATAAATATCCAAGACCGGCTGTTACGGCTGACTGTATAGTAATAACGAGGGAGGCAGAGCCAAAGGTGCTACTGATTCAGAGAGGTGACGAACCGTTTAAGGGAGCATGGGCATTCCCCGGCGGTTTCATGGACATGGATGAGACCACGGAACAGTGCGCTATCAGGGAATTGGAGGAAGAAACAGGACTTCGACTGTCGGATGTTCATCAGATAGGAGCATATTCCAAGGTTGACCGTGACCCAAGAGGGAGAACCATAACTGTCGCTTATCTCGCCATCGTCGATGAGCCGTTTGCTGTCACAGGTCAGGACGATGCTGCCAAAGCAGAATGGTGGCCACTGTCAGATTTGCCACATCTTGCATTTGATCATTTTGATATTATACAGGATGCGATAACTGAGTATAAAAAGGCAATTCGATAGCACAACATATATTTAAATGTCAGCAAAAAAGAATCAGCATTACGTTCCTCAGTCATATCTTAGGTTATTTTCCAATGATGGAAAAAACATAGGAGTGTATCATATCAACGAAGATAAGATTATTCCGTCTGCTGCAATCTGTAATCAAGTTAGTGAAGATTTTTTTTACTCAAAAGACATTAGAATTGAGGAAGATCTGGATTACATGGAAAGTAAAGGAATGTTAGCGTTTCATAAGCTAATTAATCGACCTCAGTATAAATTACACGAAGTAGAAAGAATTAATATCATTTGCTATATAGTACTTCAATATGGGCGAACTCTTAAGGCCGTGAATAAGTTAGAAGCATCCACAAATGAATATGGGATGCGATTATTTAAAGAATTTTATGGTCATAATGAAATAGATCCCCATTTGAGATATGGCTTTAAAGAACCAGGAGCATCTGCATTGAACATTATTTGTAATTGCATATTAGGATGCTGCGACCTTTCTTATAAAGTTTTAGAAATTGACAGTAATATTGTTTCTCATTTTATCACATCTGACAATCCTGTATGTTTGTTCAACCCCCTTTTTGATATGTTTGGCTACAAAGATGCCATAGCTTTAGGTCAAAGGGGACTTTGTATGTTGATGGCACTGACACCTCGAATAGTTATTGTATTATTTGACCATGACGTTTACAAAATAGGAAACAGAAGCTCTTATTCGATAATAAAACAATATAGTGACATTAACGTTATAAATAGAATTATTGCTTCAAGTGCTAACGAAATATTAATATTTAACAATCGATTCTCAATAAGTTATGAAATAAGAAGTTTTGCAAAAAAAGGATTTCAAGAATCATATGTTAGAACATATAATAATAGTGGACCGAATTTGAGCTTTATTCATATACTCGACAAGGCGAAATTATGCAATATTGATTTTACTGAGGAAACACTATACCGTAATTATGCCCTCTATTTACATAGTCATCCAGAAATCAAAAAACAATTAGAGATAAGTATGACAAGTATAAGTGAAGATGAACGAAAAGAATTTTATAAATATCTAAAAGACAGGAAATAATAATGACGGTGTGTCGGCTGGATGCAGCCGCACTGGAACGTTTATCATAAGGATTATAAAGTAAGAGAGATTACAAGATATAGGCGTATATCCCTTCCCCGAGGTTCGTGTCAATGTTTGGTAGGACTTTGAGAGCTCTCAGAATTTAGATACTTTATCTAACCCACGATGTCGCCGCACTGTCTGAGAAGATAGTGCGGTTTATTAAGTGGTGAATATAAAGGTGTTTTAAATCTCGTCAAGCTTCGTATAATAGCGGAGCGGGGGACAGACTTGATTGACAAACGATTTGTAGAAAGCAGACCAGTCCCTGCGCTTTGCCAAATCCTTCATATCCTTATGGTCACAATAGATGGTACGACCTTTCTTGTGCTCTTTCAGTTCGGATTGGAAATCAATCCTTCTGTCGCTGGCTCTGAAATAATCAAAAAGCGGACCAGATTTCAAATACAACAGCACCATATGGACATAGATGACAAGTCGGGGAGCATGAATTCGCTCCAGCTTCTTGACATAGTTGTATGACTGTCCGATAGCATTACCCATTCCAAGCCATTGTATGGAACGGTATTTGTTGAACTCAGGTGTGTTATGGATAACTTCATCGGTATAAATGCGAATCAGGGTTGTCCGTATGTCCACAACCATATAGTCAAGCAAATCGGCCATAGACAGGGTTGAGTCGGCATCCATCGTGTTCCTGGTCATAGTTGCGAATTGCTCTTTTCCGTCATCCGTCGCCATCAAGAAATGATGAAAGTCAAAATGCTCTCCACCAAGGCTATTGTCCAACAGTATCAATGAAGTCAGAACCTCATAGAACTTGTCATTGGAGTCGAGATCGTAGTCGATTTCATAACTCTGCTCACCTGTCTTGCGAAATGGCATCAGTGGAGTATCTGGATTAACGACAAGCTGGGTTGTGATGCTGACATTGTATTTGGCTTCTATCTGTTGAATAAGGCTTTCCAGATCGTTGACGGACGTGTTATCGTTGATAGTGCTGGTTATACCATAGTATGCCTTGTTGAAAAAATCCATATCAGATTGAGGCAGTTGTTTCTGAACCTCAAAAGAAAGCCGATAAAGCCATTCATAAGACTCTTCGTATTGTCCGAGACTGAAATAGATGGATGCCAGATACAGATAAGGGTCGCCTTGAATGTGCTCTTTATCCTGTTGCATAGCCGTCTTAAACTCATTGATGGCACTCTCGTACTCAGAACGCTCCCAGTACAAACGTCCTAAGTTTTTGTGAGCTTCATAGCTTTTGGCATCAAGTTCAAGCTGACGGAAATAGTAGCCTTCGGCTGCATCAAGGTCTTTTTTTGAAAGCGCCATGTCGCCCATGATGCCATAAGCATCAATGTTGCTCTTGTCCTGCTGGAGAACTGATATAAGATGGTCCGTGGCAGTATCATAGTCCTTCTGTTGGACTGCTTCACGAGCCAGCTGAAGGTAGTTCTCCATTGTTTCTTTCTTGATCTCAGGCATACTTATAAAATGGGACGTTTATACTGATAGTGGTCATTGGGGTATTCTCCCTCCATACGTTCTACCTCGCTGTTAATATCCTCCTCCAGTGTCTTGACGGATATATGCCAGTCATCAGGTATGGGCCGGTCGGGATTGGCTTGGGCTTCATCATAAGAACCGACACTAAGGCAACGAACCTTCAGAGGATGCTTATTGAAGAACCAGGAGATACCGTTGACATCATCTGCAATTTGTTTTACTATCTTAAGATAATAGCTCTTTGTTTCATTCTCCTTCTCTTCTATATTCTGGTACAACTGTCCGTCTTTTCCGACATGGCAGAATCTGCGTGGAATGTAATAACCATCCCAGTCACAATCTATCCTGTATATATCTTCTTTTTCTCTGATTTTATCTACTTCAAGAATAATTGTCTCAGGGAGTTCCTGCTGTGGATTCTCCTTCATGCGATTGGAAACTGTGATACCTTTGCGTTCAACATCAGTAAGAATATCAGAATAGTCACAATCACGTTCTTCCGCGTTGTAGTCGAAAACCTCACGGAGCTTAATCAAAGGTATTGTATCTCCTTTCTTCCCTATAACAAGAGACGCGATGCCTTCTCTAATGCATTCATCATCACGAACTTCCCAGTCGTCTTCGACTATGGGATAGGTCATAAACTTGCCACAATAGTATTTCTTTTTATCCTCTTCGGTAGCTTCTGCTATCAGTACTCCTTTGAGGTCATAGAACCAGCAGCCAAGGTGAATCACCTTTTGCTCATGGTCAAGTTCTACCCGTATCTTCTTGCTTTCGTCTTCCGTCATTGCTGCGCGATTAGAATTTCACAGTGAATTCATCCTTGATGTCGGGATTCTCAATCTCGTATGTCAGCTCCTGATGGAGGAATTTCTTATCTTTGTTTTCGGGTATTTCAAGTGATACCCTTGCATATTGTTGTTTCATCTGTCTTCTGTAATAATGTTATGTGCTCTTATAATCGAACCGCAAAGGTAGTCAATTTTTAGCAGAAATATGCGCGATTTAACTAATTTAGCATAAAAACTGGCGTTTATTTGATGGGTGATAGACCATAATTGATGGATTTTTCGTAATTTTGTAGGCACAATAACAATGAAGAAGATATGAAGAAACTTGTATTGTTGTTTATGGTATGTCTTATGATGACGGCTTGTGAGAAAGAAGTGATCGGTGAAGGTTATCCGGAAATGGAAGGCTTTTATGTCGAATCATGTGGACTTCCTACTGTCACAATAGATAGTGTTAAGTTATTCTCCACCAAGGTAAATAACTATACGACCGAGTTCCCAGAATCTAAGGAGCACTCATTATATCCGAAGATTCAGGCAAATATCAAATCTGCATCGCTTCGTATAACTATTGAGTGTGATACCACGTGGGATGGTGAAACACATATCAATTTCTGATTGTAATGGTTGACAGATTCGAAACTGCAAAACAATATCTCATAGACCTTTTGAGGGCATACGGTCATCGACCTGTTATTGTCAAGGTCAGAATGGATGGCACTGAGGTTGAAGTAATGGCCAAGAATATGGTCAAGAAACAACTTACTGCAGCAGGTATAATTTTCCCTTATGGTGAAGGGAATAAGCCCAATCAACGTGTTATCAACTCTGCGATTGACAAAGATATGTTGAGTGTTATCTTCCATGAGGCATTATTTGAGTTTGAAACAGCATACATAGAGGCAAACTGCAAGAATAATCCACGGGCTGCAAGGTTCATAGATTCCGTATATGACTGGATAGAACGAAAACAGGAATGGATGAAATGTACTTTCCCTGCTTATTCTGATGAAGAACTGCAACCATTCTTACCCGACAAAGAGATTGAGAATGAAAGTGTTGACTGGGGAGCAAGAAAGAAAGCAAGGGAATATTTGGCCACCCTCGGCATTACCAGTTTTGAAAGTACGGATGACATCAACAAAATATTCTGGGAAATGGCAATACGTCGTAAGCCTGTTAGTAATAGGGTAAGAGATGCCGTCAGAATAGCATTGACCAGCGACAGACTGATGAAAGTCTTCAATCATAATTTGGCCATTTACAACGACTATTTCAAGGAGAAATCAGAGAATCCTGAATTTAAGGACGATGAACAGTTGGTGAAGGATGTCACCAAACAGAATAAAAAGGCTCTTCAGGAAGTAGAGCAGTTAAGAAGCCAACTGAGAAAGGAAAGTAATATTGAGAAACAGGAACTGAAACGTGAGGAAAGCATGTCCCGGAAGCTGGTCAAGAAGTTTATGAACATGCTTAAAACCAATAATACCCGATTTAATAAGGCTTATGATCTGAACAATGAAGCTGATGTTGTTGAGTTCCTGTCGTGGTATAAAATGATTAAACGTCCCGTCAACAAGAAAACCATCAGGGACATGAGCAGATTAAAATGTACTGAGCCTGGGGCAGAAGAACTATTTCTGAGACTGGTAGAGGAGCATAATGCAGAATTTGGCAATGCTGTAGAAGAAATAGAAGAAAATGATGATTAAGACTTGCCGGAAATAGTCTTGTAATACGATAATACTTGAATACAACAATATAGGAATACCTAAATACGATAATACAATAATATTCTAATAAATCTATATATATGCACCTCAATATGGTAATACATCTATATTGAGGTGTGTTTTGTGTGTTTTATATATAATATATGTACGTGCGTAAAGCGTTTTTTAAGCGTACAAAATTAGAATAATTAGAAATAAAAGTTTAATTAATCTTAAATATATTAGAAATATTGCAGTATATTTCAAATATTTCTATAATTTTGCATACGAAAATACGATAATATCGCAATATAATAATAAGTATTCAAATATTTAAGGTATGAAAACAAAGATTATTTCAGTCGCCAATCACAAGGGAGGCGTAGGTAAAACAACAACGGTTGCAAGTGTCGGTTCCATCCTTGCAGCTAAGGGACACAGTGTGTTGCTGGTGGATTTGGATGCCCAGTCGAACCTGACCAGTAGCCTGATGAAAGGAGAGCCTGATACATCCATCTATTCGGCATTGTTGGGGAAGAGCGAGATGCCCATTATTCCGTTGAGTGAAAATCTGTTCTTGGTTCCTGCTACGCTTCAGTTGGCAATGGCCGACTTGGAACTGGCTTCAGCTATGGCCAGGGAGCGGCTGTTGTCTGAGTTGCTGGAGAAGGTGTCTGGCAAGTTTGAGTATATTCTGATAGACTGCCCGCCATCGTTGGGGCTGCTGACGCTGAATGCCTTTACTGCCAGTACTGACATCATCATCCCACTGGTGGCCGAAGTACTGCCGTTCAAAGGGCTGGCCATGATCAACAACTTCATTGTAATGGTGCGCCGTCGGCTAAATCCGAATGCGCATATCTCTGGTATTCTGATAACGCGATGGGAGTCAACAAAGCTTGGTAGGGGCGTGGAAAAGCAACTGCGCGACTCGCTGGGAAAGACGGTGTATCAGACGAAGATCCGTAAGAATGTGAGTCTGGCAGAAGCACCTTACGAGGCCCAGGACATCGTGACCTATGCACCCAAGAGTAACGGAGCGCAGGACTATCTGGCATTTGCCGAGGAACTGATTGAGAGTATGAACCATTAAAACGATAAGCGAGATGAAGAAAGAGTTTGATATGAGCGATCTCGTGGAGAACCTGACGAGTGAGCCGGAGATGGAAACAGGACGCAGAGTGAGAACAGGCTCCAAGGTAAAGAAGCAAATGGAGCATGTATGTACGCTGATTGAGTCGGGCCAGATGGCGAAGGTGAGGGCTATTGCCGAGCGTGAGGGTATTGCGCTGAAGGACATCTTTGCTGCAGGGCTGAACATGGCTATCAGCAACTACGAACAGAAGAATGGTGAGATCAGAGTGAAGAAAGCCAAACGGGGTAATGCCAGTGCGGTATTCGGCATGGAGGACGAGGCATGAGCAGAAAGGAACTGGCGGTCATCCCGACAAAGAATAAGGACATCGTGACCTCGTTTGTCTATACCTGGGCGCGGCAGAAGGAAATGTCGATTCTGGAGCAGCGCGTGGTGTTGCGTATCATGGAGTATGCCTCGAATCATCTGAAGGGTATCAAGTTGAAAGACCATCTGCACAAGATTGACCTGGGGCTGTTTAACGTGACCATCACCATGCCTGCCTCGGACGTGCTCTTCAACACGAAAATGAAGCACCACGACATCGAGAAGGCTCTGTATGCACTGCGCAGCCGGTCGTTTGAGTACAAGGACGAGAATCGCTATACGGTGTGCGGATTCATCAACAATGCGACGTATGTGTATCGGTCGGGGATGATCACGGTGGAGGTGGATAACCGTATCTGGGATGTGTTGTCGGATTTTACGCTTGGTTTTAAGCGCTTTGAGCTGAATAAGGCCTTGGCGCTGCCTACATCGTCGGCTTTGCAGTTCTACATGATTATGAGCGGACAGGAAAGGCCGTTTCGCCTTAGTATTGCGGAACTGAAGAGCTGGCTGGGCATACCTGCAGAGAAGTATCGCAAGGATGGTAAAGATCGTATTGACCATCTGGAGGAGCGGGTACTGAGACCTGTGAAGCGGATGCTCGACGAGACGTGTCCATATACGTTCACCTATGAGAAACTGCGCGAGAATCCGAATAACTGCAAGAGTCCTGTAGTGGGATTTGAGCTGATGCCCGTCTATCAAGAGAAGTTCAGAGACCAAGAATTGGAGAGGGTACATCTGACAGCAAAGGTCTCGTTGGGCTTCATATCTCCACAGGTGACGAACTACATGAAGCAGCAGATGGGTTTCGACAGAAATAGTTTGAGTCCACACAAAGAACTGCTAATGAAGGCTGTAAAACTGTTGCCTGATGTGTTGGGAACATTAGAGGACATCCAGGGCCGTAGAAGGAAAAAGAGCGGCGAGGTGATGGGCATTGGATGGGTGATTCAAGCCATCAGAGGTGAGGTTGAGAAGGCTGAAAAGGATAGCGAGAAATCGGCACAGAAAGGCAAATAATCATTACTCTCTGACTGAGAATCAATAAGTTAGCGGCTCGTCTGGCTTAGATGCCTGGCGGGCTACTTTTGTTTTGGGGTCATACCAAAGGTATGAAGAATCCCCACACATTAAAACTTGTTCGCGGGCGCGAATCCCCACACTTTAAAACTTACTTTCTGCGGGGGCGCGAGGGCCTGAAAAACCGTGAATCATAACGATATTTTTATTAATCAATTCTTGGAAAGCAATTTTTGACCTTCGGCATGCCTGTTATTGGCATGGACTATTATTATGCTCTATCGGATTGGCGGAAATGGCGTTGAATCAGGCCGTTTGTGATACCGAATCCCCACACTTTAAAACCGAATCCCCACACTTTAAAACCGTCAGAAGAGTGGCATATCCCACAAGTTAAAACCGAATCCCCACACTTTAAAACTTGGTGCGGGAACTCGGTAAATGCCTGTGAATGAGTCATTTCTTCTTGGATTTAGTGGTCTTACCCTTAGTTTCGGCAGTTTCCTCCTTGGCTTCGTGCTTACGAGGAACGGCCTTTGCCTTGACATCCATCGGAGTAGGCTCCAGATCGAACACGCGGTCTATCAGTTTGTAGTTGTTCTCGTTGATAATCGAGAAATCCTTGGTGATATAGACATCGGCAATGTCGTAGCTGCCTACATGGTTGAGGGCTTCATCGACATCACTCTTACTGAACTTCATCATGTTTCGGGATAGGGTGGCGAAGGTGTGGCGGGCCTGATAAAATTGCAGTCCTGGCATGTGCAGGTCATCGCCAATGGCTTTCAAGCCGATATTGAGAGAACGGTTGAAGTCCTCTGGATGCTTGAAACGGCTGTGGAAGTTGAACACATAACCACCAGTGCCTTTCCATTTGGCCATGAGGCTCTTGATGAACGGATGAACCCGGACTTCTATATACGCATCATCACTTCGGCGATCTTTGGTCTTAGTGCGATTGTACTTCATGATGCCATGCTCCAGTTTCTTCACATTGTAGAGGTCAACCGAGTTCATGCCCATCAGGCAGAACGAAAGAATAAAGCAGTCGTGCGCCAGCAGTTTGCGCCCTGCTCCCTCTGGCTTATAGTTCACAACCTTCATGAAATCCTCCAGACTCAAAGCCCTCACACCTTTCTTCATCACCTGTTTTGGAGTCTTGTAACGCTGAAAGGGGTCGGTCTTGATTACCGTCTCTTCGTCGGTGTTATACTCCATCATTGCCTCGCGGAAGAGGTGACGAATGAGGCCAATATACATCGACTTGGCTCTGGGTCGGTCTTTAAGATAGACCTCAAAGTCTTTGAGGAAACAAACATTGATGTCCTGAAAGAGTAGCTTACGCCTACCATTAAACTCTTCAAGTGTGTTCAACATACACCTGTAGTTCTTCGCGCTCTTAATGGTTGAACGATCCAGCCATTTCTCAGTGAAAGAGAAGAAGTCCAGCGCCTTGACTTCCTGCTTCTTGACAATCTGACTTGTGATATAATCACCGTCAGTTGTACCTGTCTTCACTGTGCTTTGTTCGACTGTCTCCAGATTGTCCTCAAACTCGCTTTTGAGCTTTTCGACAATTCTTGCTTTTACGGGAGACTTAATTCTGCCCGTCTTTTCCGAATACTCAGTCTCAGCCAGCTTTACGCCAGTCTTGACTCTGCGTCTAGATTTTCCCTGTCTAACCAGGAGATAAACCTCTCTTGTGTTTTTGGAAGTTACCTTCCCTAATTCAATTGCAATTGTGGCCATAACTTTAACTGTTTAATTGTTATTATCATGTACCTTCCTTGCGTCATATCAATCTTGACACCGCTGTGTCAAACAACAATTTGGGTTTTGCGTCACTCGAACTCTTACTGCGTCAATTTTGTAAGAATTTCGAAAAAACCGTTTTCTTGCTTACCCTCTGAAATTTTTGCGGCTATTTTGCGGCTATTTTCAGATTTTTGAGCCATTTTGCGGCTATTTTGCGGCTATTTTCGGCTCAAATTTGGCTCTCATTTCCAAAAATGGAAACCAACTTTCTGGGCATAAAAAATCGGGAACTCCGTTTATTTACTGGAGATTCCCGCTTTTTGAAGGGAGGGTGCCCGGTGGGACTCGAACCCACGACATTCAGAACCACAATCTGACGCTCTAACCAACTGAACTACGGGCACCATTTTTGAATGCGGGTGCAAAGGTACGAGTTTTTTTTGGATTGACCAAATA